>ERZ827088.567-NODE-567-length-53662-cov-16.369045_pt1 | contig 53662 bp, 46 predicted proteins | sample MGYA00519922_ERZ827088 | MGnify/ENA primary metagenome ERZ827088 (study PRJEB31778, sample SAMEA3449254) | human gut metagenome | biome: human gut; feature: human-associated habitat; material: faeces | place: United Kingdom | collected 2010/2012 ...
GGTCGGACTTTTTGCGCGTCGGCTATTCACACTATCCAAACTATTAATTACTATATTTCGTACATTATTAAGTAAACTATTATCCGTAATTGTATCTATACCAATAACTGAAAGAATTGCATCAATAATTTTATCCCAAAGACTTTTACGTTTCTTAATCTTCGGAGCTTCTTCTACAATAATTCTATTTGCTAAATTAGCAAACTGTTTATTTGTAAAAGTATAAGTAACTATTTCAGCAGGAGTTTCACTTAATATTTTAAGATATGTACGAAGATAACCAAGTTCAAGTTCAGTTAAATCGCTCTTATATTTAGCATTAAATTCTTTAGCATCAACCTTAAATGCGGTATCATTAATATCGCTAATTAAGGTAGCAAGTTTATCGTATAATTCTTTAGAATTAGTTTGTTGTTCAAAATACTTATGAAGAGATTCATGAGTAATATTAACACCTAAATCAGTAGCAGTAAAATCACGTTTAGTAAGTTTATTACTATTGATAACGATAGTTTCAGTACCTTTATCATATTGAGCAATTATGAAATCTTGTTTACTCGATAGTTTCTTAATACTGAAATTAGTTTTACCATCAGTATAAATTCTATCATATAATTCAGCGATTCTGTTAGCAACATCTTCAGATACAAAATCAGGTATAACACCTAATACTCTAAGACCTGTTACTTTATCATCTGTAATATTAACAAGTTTTTGATACCAGTTTGTTTCAGTATCACTTGTCATTGAACTTAATGTTGTAATTGCTTTAACAGCAAATTCTTTCGTCATATCTTCTGATTCTCGAATAGGATTATCAGAACTTTCAGATTTAAGTTCAAAGAACATAGCAGGTTGAATAGAATCAATAGTATAATTGGTAACAACATTACCATTGGTATCTCTAATTCCAATAACACTTGTTGTTAAAGCGCCGGTGTCAAGAATAAAATCTTGCATCGAATCAAATGTTGAAGAAACAGATTTATCAACGATACCTTGTTGTTTAGCCCAATCAAGTATTTTAGATTTATATTGACCTTTAACTGCTGCATAACCATCATCTGTTTTAACACCATAAGTATAATGGTCGCCTTGCAATGCAGTAGTAACACTACGTTGCATATTACCATACAGTTTACGGAATAGATTATGATTAAGTAAATCAGTTAAATCTTTACCAGTAATACCTCTTGCTTGCAAATCAATTACAGCGTAAGTTCCTTTGTTAGATTTACTCTTTTCAATAATACCATTTAATTGAGCAAGTTCTCGTGCTGTAAAAGGACTCTTAGCAATACGAACTTTTGAAGTAGTTCTATTAACTGGAATTACTCTACGACTTAATCGAAGTTTAACAGGAGTAAATTTATCACCAGATTTAGTATATTCAATACTAATTCTATTGATATAACTTATTCCATTTCCAAGTATATTCTTTTTACGAACAACTGTTTGGAAATCTAAATGTTTAATATAACGAGTTTTTCCAGTAGCAGGGTCTGTATTTTCGTAAAGAGAACTAATGTTAAACCATTCAGCTCCCGGAACTCCACGATTATAACTTGTAATGATAGCTTCTGACAAAGGAGCTAATCGACTACGAATATTAGCATTGTGAGCTTTAGTTCGAGTCTTATTAGTATCATCTACAAGAGTATACAGACCAGATTTAGCATCAGTCGGAAGAGATGTAAACGTAGCATCTGAAATAATATCACTCATAGTTTGAGTAACAAATTCCATAGCAGCTACATTAAACGGTGTATCTGCAACATCACTTGCTAAATTACCACGATGTAACGGAACATAACTTTTTCCATTTTCACCAGCATTAGCTTGAATTTCAGCATACATTTGGAAATGCCTATCAGATGAAGTAATTTTATCTTCAACAATAGGATTATTAAATGCAGTATCAGTAGTAAGTGATGAAACTAACATTAAACCATCAGCATTAGGCTGACGTTGAATAATATTAACAGCAGGTTTACCATTAACTGTAACAGTACGTTGCATCTCTTCATTTACATTAGCTCGATAACCACTTGAATCGGCAAATGTAATAGGAGATTTATTAATACCTTTTAATACTAAAATTGCAGAACCTTTTTCTTTAATTTCAGTAACAAGTTTTTGACTTTGAATAAAGTCATTTCCAAGTTTAGTATTTAGATTCTGATAAGCGTTCTTGATTCTAAGTCCATAACGAACATAATCATTAAGATTTTTAAGTCTTACGTTATAAAACATAGGACTAATAAGATAATAAACCTTATTTAAATCAAGAGCTTCAATATCAAACGCTTCAGGACTAACACCTTCGACTTCGGTATTATATTGGATAGCTCCAATAAAAGCATTGATTATTTCAGAATGTTCAGTTTTTGATGTATTACCATATTTATCTAATTCTTTAATAATTGATTTCAGTTTTGAAACAACTGAATCAGAATTTTGTTGTTCACGAGTTAAGGCTTCAGTATATACTTTATAAAACTCTTTTGTTAAGTTAAATATTGTATCACTTCCACCAGCTTTTCTGATAATAGTATCTACAAATTTAGATGTTCCATAAGAATTACCAAAAGCAGAATCATATTGATTAACTCCACTTTCATCAATTCTACCTAATTGGATTCCATGATAAGTTTCACTATCACCTAAACCAATTCGTTCAATTAATAGTTTCTTACCATTTACATCTAAATTAACATCGACATTACCATCTTTATAAATAACTTCAAATTCTTGACCTTCGTGTAAAGTTCTTAAAGCATCAAATAATTCAGTAGCCTTGAATTTAACACCATTAACTGTAATGTTGTTTTTAATAACACGAGTTTTAGGATTATAATATTCAGGACTTGTGATAATCTTATAAACTTCAGGTGTAAGACGACGTAAACCTTTGAAACCATTAGTTTCAAATTCACGTTGAATATGAGTTTTGAAGAAATCACTTAAAAACTTACCACGAAGATTTAAGTTACTATCAAGATAAGCACCGTCTGTTGTTTGAATAGGATTAGCAATTCGTTTATTAATAATATCAAACAAACGTTTAAGAGCATCGAGTTGTTCTTGTGGAACACCATTCTTACTCATTTGTTGATATATTGTATTAACATTTACATCATTTTTGAAATATTTAAGTGCATACCAAATAGGTTCATAATATTTAATAACATCATTACGACCATCTGTTTGCTGATATATAGAATCAAGAATATCTTCGTAAGTATAAACGTGATTATCAGTAAATATCTGACGACCATCAAGTTTTACAATAGTATTTTCAATAGCATCAAGAGCATTACGCATTGAATCACTAATATAATAACGATAGTCATTAGTATTAAACTCATCTCTTGATTCAGTATCATCTATAAAGTCAGAAACACTGTTAGCAAGCACATCAAGACTATTAAGAATAGATACATCATCATTTAATTCAGTACCACTTTCAAAATTATAATATCTCGAAAGAATAGAATAAGCCATTCGAGTGTTTCTTAATAAATCAAGAACATTACTTTGACGAACAGCAGTAATAACATCTACTCCAGTAAGATTCAAAGCATCAACATCAGATACCAAATAAGGTTGAATTGATTGAGCTAATGTATGAAGTCTTGTACGAGCCGGAAGATTAGGAATAGCGCCATAGTCTAAAAACTCTTTTGCTAAATTATTTATGGCAGTAGCAAATTCCATAATTTTAGAAGTTTGACTACCAAAGCCATCATCATTTACAAGAGCATCATGCAACGGACTATTTTCATCTTGTCTAATAGCACGAATTTTACTAATGAACCTATTCATCACACTATTGATATATGCGATATTAGTTTTGTAAAATTCAGTTGTACTTTTAGCTACTTCATTAATAATACTATTTTTGAATAGAGTTATCTTATGATAGAAATTTGAATATCTAACAGTATCAAAATTACTATTAAGATTTTCAAATTTAATTTGAGTAAGACCTTCAATTTGTGCTCGAATTACATTATGGTCTACATTAATATTCTTAAGAGTTAATTTACCATCAGTTATAGTATAATTATTGTTAAGAACATTAGCAACGTTAGCAATATAGTCAGCAATAGCTTCACGCATTTTAGCATTTTCCTCTTCACTATAACCAACTATATCACCACCGTAAAGATTCCAAATCCAATCTTTGAAAAGATTAGATTTAAGATTATTTGCAATACGGATATTGCTATCTGATAATAACTGTTTTACACGATTAGCTTTTTCTAAATTATCATTACTAATTTCAGTAGGTTGATATTCATTTATCCAACCAATAAAATTACCAATAATAGTAGTTCGTAACGTATTAAGTTCAGTATTATCAATAGGAGATAATAATGCTTTATAAGTATCACTATTAGAATCAGATAATTCTTTATACAGATTTATAATAGTATCTAAATAATGATTCTTAAATTCATTTGCTGAAAGTTTATCTTGAATATTATAAAGTGTTTTATAAATAGCATCAAATTTAGTTTGAACTTCACTTCGAATTTCAGTAATATCCATACCTGCAAGTTCTTTTGCAGAATATGTATCTTCCTTACCAGTCGCATCATCTTTTATAGTAACCATTACAGCACTAAAATCGGTTTCGTCGTCGGTTACGACCTCAATTCTTTGCACGGTTTTGGGCGATTCTGCGACATTAAATTTTGAGCCTACCGAATATACCTTATTTTTAATATCGACGGTATTTGGGGCCTCGCTGTCATCGAGAGAGTACGAAATCCCGTTACTGTCTGTTAGCACCTCGGTAGTAACATTTTCGGGTTCTTTACTTGCTTCTTGATTAGTAATTTCAGTAGTTTCCTCTACTTTATCTTTAGCTTTTTCAATCTCTTCTTGTTTATCATAAACTTCTTTAAGTAACTTACTTCGTTCAGCCATAATCTCATCTCGATTATTAACATTTTCTTCGAGAGCCATTACAGCCATACTTAGTTGAATTCGAGCCTCTTCAAGAGATTTATATGTTTGATTATTGTTATTACGAGTTTCACGCAAACGTTTTGCAGCTTCATTATATTCAGCTACATTATTATTTTCACGTTCACCTTGTTCTGCAATATCACTATTAATTCTATTAAGTCTTGTATCGTAATCAGCTAAATCATTTTCAAATAATTCAATCTTCCTACGAGTATCAGCAATCTCACCATTATGAATAGCAAGTTCTTGTTCATATTGGAGTTTACCAACTTCTAATTCTGCAATAGCTTGACGAGCATTTGCAATTTGTTGTTGAAGACTTAAAATAGATTTCTTACTATTTTTAATTTCAAGAAGATAAGGTTTACGAGCTTTACGATTAGGTTGTTTTGTACTGATAGCACCTTGATTAGCAATATAAGTATTTAACTCATCAATTTGAGATTGTAAACCATTGATTGTATCTTCAATAGTTTTAATCTTATTTACTAATCGAGTACGTTTACTTTTAAGTGTACTAATCGCTTTGTTACGAGTTTTATCTTCAAGTTGAGTTTTATAATCTTCAATAACTTTTTGCAGTTCTTCACGTTCTTGTTCAAGAACAATCTTTTCTACATTTAAGCTATGAAGTTTACTATCAATAGCTCTAAGAGCTTCATCTCGTTGTTTACGAAGATTAGAAGCCTCAATATCGAAAGTTTGAATATCAGTATCAACAATAGCTAACTGACGACGATAATAATCAAGTAAATAATCATCAGTTGATGCCTGAACTTTAAGAACATTGTCGAAAGGATTACCCCAACTTAAACCCATATTACGAGCATGAATATCTCGCATAATAGTAAATTCTCTACGAAGAGCATCTACGACAGGTCGTTTATTAGCACCGTAAACTTCTTCAAGTTGAGCATCTGATAATTTACTTAATTCATCAAAATATTCAACAGCATAATTGAATCCATTAGCAGAACCAATTCTACCCATAATACCAACAAGTAAACTTGAAGCAGGGTCAGTAATAGTTCTGTTAACTTTTGGAGTACCATCACTATTCATAACTTGATTACCAGCTTCATCTAAAACTGGAGTTTCAGTTACTTTAATATTCATATCACCGTCAAAATCAGCAATAGCTGCGGCAGTATCTTGAATACCATTTATAATGTTAGTAGCTCGTTTATTCTCAGCTTCTTGTTGAGCTTTACCATTAAGTATTCGTGTAACACCACTACGTCCAGCAGACATTACACCACCACCAATAGCACCCCAAATAAAACTATCCCATGAAGAAGCTTGTTCAACAAGTCTTCCCATACGAGCTAACGGAGTTAAATCAGCAGTTTCATCTTCAATCCCAAGTTCTTTCTTTGCGGCAACGACACCTTCATTAAGTGCCATATCAACTCGCATTTCTTCAAGACCTTCAGATAAAGCAACAGAAAAGAAATCTTTTGTTTTACGAAGTCCAATACTCGGAATAAGTTTACGATTAAGTTTAGATACTTCACTATCTAAAACAAAAGTCTTACCTTGTTGTGCAAGACCTTTTATATTACTTTTTAAACCTTTTTCAATAGAAATACTATTAACTGGAGCTTCTTTAATACCACGAAGCATACTATTAAGTTCAATAGCATTAAATAATACTCCATAAGCCCAAGCATCATTGTAACTTTCAGAAGCATAAACAGATGCAAACTTACGAGCATCATCTTCATTGAAACCTAAATCGAGAGCATATTGATATTGTTCATCATAACCACGAACAATTTCTTCCATACTATCGAGATGTGCTCCATATAAAGTACCGATTATCTGTTGAGTATAAGGGTTTTGTAATGCACGACCTGCTTTATTCAATGTAGAACCTAAACGGCCAACACCATTAATCATTGTTCCTAATTTACCAACACCTTGTAAAGCTCGCATTTGTCCAATAACAGGAAGCATAGATGCAGAAGCAGAACCTACGGTAGGAAACATACTTGCCCACCAAGTAGCATCACCCATACCACCAGCAAAACCACCTTTTTGAGCTTGTTCCGTTTGATAAATAGGCATTGCTTTACGACCCCAATTCTCAATATCTTTACCTACTCTTTGCCATTCAGAACCAAGACCTTCGTTGATAGCTTTGTCCCATTTATATTTGGCATTATCATCCCATATTTGACTAATAGCACGATATGTAGTAGGAAAGAAATTAAGAATACTACCTATACCAGTAATAGTACCACCGAGAATAGTAGTTCCTAATTGACCAATAGCATTTTTAGTTAAATACCAACCACTTTGATTTTGTGCTCTATTTTCATTAAGAACACTTAAATCAAGATTAGGATTAACTTGACCTTTACCTAATATATCTTCGTATTCAGAAATATTAAATTTTCTAATTGCTGATAATTTTGCACCACGAGCACGTTCAGGCTCCGGCATACTATACGGTAAAATAGGAGTAGCTCCTACTCCTTGAATTTGTGTTTCAGAAGGAGTAAGAGCTTTTGAACCTGTAATAGGAATCTTAATATCTGTTAAATTTGGCATAGTTTAATATCCTATATTAGCATTGTTTATTTTATTTATTTGAATAGCTTCAGCGGCTTCTTGCATATCAAGAATAATTCCATACTGAGTTAAAATATATTCTGTGATAGGCTTTAATGCTTCATTTATACTTTCATAATATTCAATATTATTAGGAGTCATGCCTTTAATTGTATAAAGACTATTAGGAATTATGTTATATCCAAACTCTCCATAATGAACAGAACCATCAGGATATTTCAATCCACTAACATCTTTTATATAATAACCTTGTGTTGTTCTACCAATCTCAACTTTACGACTATTACCGTCAATACTATTATAGAAAGGTTCGTGAATATTTAAATCATATTCAACTTTACCTAAATCATCAACAGTTCTTTGCAGGTCTGTGATGTTTGCAACAGCAGGACTATTGTTAGCACCAGTAGTATTAAAAGCAATAAATCCCGAAGCATATTGAGATTCAATCATTCCAGCACTACGTTGTAAACCTTCACCACCAATTTTAGCATAAGGTTTAATATTACGATAATTATCAAGAATTTGACGAGCAATAGTAGACGGGTCTACTTGTTCAGAGAAAATAATATTACCACGAGCAGCACCAGTTTCATCGAAAAGAGTAATTGCATATTCATTACGACCTTCACGAGCTGCAATTCCATTAGCAATCGGACTAACTTCAGTCTTATAAATATCATAATCAAGACCAAGTTCTTTACCCGAAAGAGGTTTAGAATTTTTAGTAGCATTACTTTGACGAGTTACACTTGTACCTTTTGAATTAGTAGTTGTCGAAGTAGGGAACGCATCAAAGTTCATGTACTTAGCTAATTGCATTCCAGTAAGACCAATACCTTCTCCAGACGGAGTTTGAACAACGCTAATATTACCAGCACCTTTTTTCCAATTTACCATAGCAGCTGCCATGTAATTTTGTTGAAATCTTGAAGGATTAGCAATAATCTCACGAGTTGCTGTAAATTCAAGAGGTGCGTCGGCAATAGCTTTACGATAACGATTTGAAACATTATCTGCTGCATTAGACAAAGTAGATTCAAACTCTTCTTTTGTCAGCATATCACCGAGATATTTAGCTCCAGTTGTTACACCATCTTTTCGTACCCAAGTACTACTATATGTTTCAGGATTATAAAGTTCTTTATAATTTTGATTTATATAATCAACGTATTTATCATAACTATCGAGTCTGTTATCAAGAATAATCTTAGCTTCTTCGTTATTAACTCTATACCAACCTATACCACCTTCAATCTCATCTCGATGTTTATTCCAAGTATCAAATACAGAATTAAGTTGAATTTCGTCAGAACGAAGTTTAGCTTGAAGATTATTATAATTACGTTGAGCAGTCTGAACTTGTAAGAGTTTACCTTTAAGATTAGCTGCTGTTTCTTCATCAAGACCTGCTGAATCAACTAATCTTTCAGCAGTAGAAATATTTAGTGTTTTAACAATATTACCATCTCCCGGATTAAGACCTAAAATTCCAAGTTCATCAGATGTAAATATCTGATTCATAGAATTTGAAAGTTTAGTCATTTGGTCAGTAATTTCATTACGACGATTAATGTTTTCTGCAACACTATCACCAGTAACTTCAAAACCACTTAATGTATCAAGATATGGAGCGTACTGTTGAAGAGTTTCAAGTTCTTGCTGTTTACCTTTTGCACGAGCTTTAATATAAGCAGCATAACCGGGATTAGCAATTAAATCAACCGTAGTCTTAATATCTTGATAAGAATATAAACCTGCGGCAGCACCAGCTAAGCTTTGAATATTATTGTTAATAAATTGACCAGACAAAACACTTTGTGTAAAAGCTGTTCTATCAAGATTCTCAATATCATCAGTAGCACCAAGTACACCCTTAGCGTAACTTTCAAACATTTTATCTACATAATTCTGTAAACCAGCTTGAATAAGTTCAGGTGGAACTTGAGCTTTGTTCTGTAATATATCAAGAACATTAACTCCATATTCCTTATTAACAGTATCTAACAAAGTTTTAACTTCAACAGGTAATTTAGAATTAACAGTAAACTTACCGTCTTTTGTAGGAGCACCAAGTTCATTTATGTTAATGCCTAATCCATTAAGAGCAAACATTGTAGGATTGCCAGCGAATAAAGGAGCATAATCTTCTAATTCATAATCTCTTAAATGTCCACCAGCAGAACTATCATCTTTTACAAATCGAGTAAGAGCATCTTGATTCTGCCAAATAGTAGTAAGATAATTAGTATAATCAGGATTAGATTTGAGTAATGACATAGCATAACTCATAATCTCTTGTTCTGTAATACCTTCTCTTTCACTACCAGTTTTAACAAAGTGACTTGCTAACTTTTCACCATCGAAACCTGTTGCAACATCTAATCCATACTGACGTATCATATCAGGATTAGTAACAAGATTTTCAAATGATACTTTATCAGCTTTAGCTTTTGAAAGAATATCAAATACGTCTTTTTGATATTTATTTACATCGAACTTTTTACCGATTTGAACTCCGTTAAAACCACCGCTTACAACAGTATTAGTTTCTGCATCATAAACAATATCAGAAGATTGTAAACGACTACGAAGCAGGAAAGCATTTTGATTTTGAGTATCCCAATCACTCTTTTTCAAATCTTCTATATATTGCTGTTCTAAAGCGTAATCAGCTTGAACAGCTTTAAGACCTTCATTAGTCAGAATATTCTCAGTTTGCTTATAAATATAATCATCTGCTGCAAACCAATTATCTTGTTCCTTAAATTCATTAGCACCTTCAACAATCTTAGCTCTTTCAGAATCAAGGACTTTTTGTCCACGAGAAGTTGCTTTAATTTGACTTAAAGGATTAGCAATTCTGTTAATATATGCTTCACGATTTTGGTAATACTTTTGATTCAAAGCATTTCCAACAGCAGCATATACACTTCCATAATCTTGTAATTGTGGAGTTTTTAATGTATTAGTATCGTATCGACCTATTGCAATTTCTGCCATAATTTTATAATGATTAGTTTGTAAATTAGTTGTAACTCGTATGGCTCCGCCTGCTGGGCTTCGCCCAGCGGCTCCGCTCCCCGGTGGGGGAGGAGGTTGCACGCCCACTTGTCGCGCGTATTTGTACCACTATTTGTATCATTACAAATATACAAAAAATCGTGAATATCGGACTATCCTATAAAAGAATAATCCGATATATCACGCATCATATTAAGCTCTTTTACGTCTTGCAAGACCACCACAAGCAAAACCACTTCTCATGTGATTAGTTACTCCACGAGGCCATAGTTTCTCGTATAAGCGGGCACTTGCGTAATTATTAACTGCTCCGGCAAGATCTTCAACTCCTTGTAACATTCCTTGTAATCCTTGCGTTCTGACTGCCATTAACTGTTGATTCAAGCCGACAGCTTTGTTATATTCATTAATAGCGTCTTGATACATAATTTGACTATTAACATTTCGAGCATTAACTCGTTCTTGCCTATTCAAATCATATCTTTGACGTTGATAATCTTTCTTAGCTCCATACAATTTATTTCGAGCAAGTTGAGCATTAATTGCAAGATTTGCTACACTATTTCGAGCAGTTTGAACATTACTTGTGTTATCAGTAATATATCGAGCAGCTCTACGTTCTTGTGTGCCAAGTTCTTGTAATTCCTCACTAATATCATAATCTGTACTATATTGGACAGCATCTACTTTATTACCTTTCGGAACATGAAGTGTAGATTCAAATTCAATAGCCTTTCGATTAGCACGAGTATTAAGAGCGTTACCTACAATTCCAAACAGTGAACTTGCAAGATTCATACCAAGTCCAAATTCATTAAATCCGAACTTAAATGCAGAACCACCACCAGCACTTGCAGTAGTTTGAATCGGCGGTAAAGTAGTAAGTTTAGGAGCTGAAACTCCTGTAAGACTATAAGGTGAAGCATATCCACCAAAAGGTCTTTTCTTTCTTACCATTCCACCACAACGCATAACTGGAGCATCATTACGAAGTCCTAAAGCAGTAGCATAAAGTTCTTGGGCTTCAAACAAATCCTCTGTTTTAGCATCAATAGCTTCAGATTCACCACGAGCTTTATTCATTTTATAAACTAATTTTTCAATATTACGAATATTTGTTCCAGTTTGTAATTTGTTAGTTTTACTCTTATCTAATGCAGATAAAGATAATATAACTCCATCAGCAAGTTGAATGACTTGAGCTTCTTTTTTACCTTTCATATCAGTAAGTTTCTTTGCGTAATCAGCGAAAGTACGATTTGTTCCGGGAACTTTAATCGTATCACTAAATACTTGACCACCTTCAGGAGTTTCACGAACAACTTCACCAGCATACATTCGATCATTTTTAGCGCCGCCGCCTTCAATTTCCGAATCTCCATATATTATTCCAGTTTCACCAGTAGCAGGATTATATTGTTCATGAGTTTGACCATAAGCAACAACACTATTAGATGAATTAGGAACTACTTGACCGCCGGTGTTTAACTTTCTACGACTAATCATTCCACCTAATTTAGCATAAAATCCTGTACTTTCGGAGTAATTGCCAAGATTACTTTGTCGAATAGTTGCAACATCATTTTCAACTTTATCTTGCATATTACCCAAAGTCTGCTGACGTTCCATTTCAGCTTGTTCAGCTAAAAGTTCTTGACGACGACGTTCTTCTTTACGCTTTTTCTTACGTCCAGTAAACAGACCAACAATGCCACCAATTAATGCGCCGATACCAGCACCGATAGGGCCAAGCCAAGAACCAGCAGCTGCACCAGCAGCAAGCGCCGCGGTTCCACCAACAGCAGCTCCAATTCCTAATCCAGTTCCAGCTCCACTTAAAGCGCTACCACCTACGATACCTTCGCCATCAGCACTATATTTAGATTCATCAATATCACTGGCTTGAACTCGCGTACCCCATTGAACACTACCGGGGTCATTAATACTTGTTCCACCCCAATAAAATTTCCTACGAGGAGTTCCAACAAGTCCACCGAATTTAGCAGTAATACCACGAGAAGTTAAAACTTCATTATTGATTTTGTTCTGCATATTTGCATAGATAAGTTTATCATTAGCAATCAACTTATCTACATAGTTCTTAACCGGGATTCCAGTATCATCATTCTTTCCGCTATGATAAAGCATATCAATTATAGCATTATCAAAAAATCTATTACCAGAATCACGAGCCATTCCTAAATAATCAGCGGTAGCATCATGTGTTGAACGAATACCACCGAAATTATATTTTTTACGATTAGTTTTACTCATATCTTCAACATAATTATCAGGATTATCATCAGTATTAAAATTAGAAAATAATTTATTTCTAATCATATCATAATCATTAGAACTATTAGTTTTAAATATTTCTAATTCAGATTTATCTCTTCTTTTATTACCAGTAGTATATTCTTTAATAATACTATCTGTATTACGTTCATTAGCACCTTTTAACAATTTCTTATATTGTCTAAAACCAGTTCGACCTACTCGATATGCAAGATTAGACATAAGATTAACAATAGGCTGAGGTAAAGTATTGAAATCATCAATACCATATTTCTCAGAATAAATATCACGAACATCATTGTAGGCTTTTGCCATACGACGATTTAATTCAGCATCAATTTGTTTTCTTGTTGCTTTACCTTTCGATTTAACAGATTTAGTAAAATCAGAACTATCATTTAACTTAAAACCGGGGCCAATAGTTTTAGCACCACCTTCATACGAAGCATAAGGATAATAATATTTACCATCTTTTGAACGTGAACGAACAGTTTTAAGTTTACCATTTTCTTTAACACGAACAAATTCTTTATCACCAGTCAATTCGTTATCCCAAATATGTTGAGAATACTCATTAATATAACGAGTAACTTGACGAAGACTATCAGGATTAACTTTACGATTAGACATACCATTAAAAGTTTGAGTAACGCGACAAGTGGGCGTGCAACCTCCTGCCCCACCGGGGAGCGAGGCCGAAGGCCGAGCCGCACAAGTTGTTATAAATTACCTTTGATTATTACGATTATCAAGAATCCATTCAGGATTAACATCAATAAGTTCCCAAAGTCTGTTATTATCACTATTATTAAACTTCATTATACAATAAACATATTGACAAATGAACTTATTAACATCATACCATTTAGCTTTACGTTTTAATGCAGATTCATCTACAACTAAATCAGTAATCATAAAAGGTATTTGTTTGTGTATATCATTAACACTATTAAATCTCCAAAGATTTACTTTATTAACACCAGTTGTACCATTATACCATTTATCATTAAATTTAACAATTTTATAACCAGTACATTGGTCATCATTATGAACCAATATTTCATTAATAGTTTTATAAAATTCATTAAGAGTAGGTAACAAATTATTAACAATATCAACTCTATCTTTCCAAGCGATATTATTTAATAACTTATTATAACTATTATTATCATTAAGAATAAATTTAATATATGATTCTTTAATAAGTTGATTACCATTATCATCTTTTAAGAATCGACCATAATTATTTTTAGATATTGCATAAATACCATGTTTATCAAACCAGAATAATCCATTTCGATTGGTAATACCTACGATGGGATTATAGTCATGGAATGAAATCCAAGCATTAGCAATAGGACTAAAACTAATTGTGAACTGTCTGTTATTAACATTTTGGACTAAATATAAGATATTAGTATCTTCATTAAATGCCCAAATTCTACCATTATTCTTAAACGGATTAATTACATCTTTTGCAAGATTACCGTCAAACCATTTAAGAGCATTAAGAGCAGTCATATTACTTACTTTATCTCTATTGATATTAAAGATACGTCTATGAACTGCATCAATAACAAAATAACCAATAACATTAACATGAGTATCAAAATAACTTTGACAACCTATATAACCACTGGGACTATATGTAACCTCTTGAGGTTCCATATTAAATATATCAGCTGTACCTAAATACGAAGTACCTTCATCCGTATTAGAAAGTGTATCACGAAGTTGTAATAAATGCAGACCATAAGTCTGTTGAATATAAAGATTTTTATTGTCAGTTTTCAATGCAATAATTTCACCTCGATTAAAAGGCATATCCTTATAATCATCACTTCTAAATAATCGCCAATTAAGATTAGCATTTTCAGCACTCTGTAATTGACTACGAATTATACGATAAGGATGGTCTTGAGTTCCGGGAATTTCTTCAAAATAAGTAAATGTTTCAATTCCATTCTCATTGTAAACAGGAGAATAACCTTTACCAACACTACTATTTATGAAATTATCAACTTGATAACTTAATTGATAAAATTCGCGTAATTTATTACCCCGTTTATCGTGATATTTGAAAGATTTATCTACGTTATTAACACTAAATCGAGCAAGAATATTGAATTTACTTTCAAGAGGAATAGTAAATATCCAACGATAAACAGTAGCATTACTGTCTAATTCTTTTGCTTGAGCATCACCATAACGATAATCGGATGATGGAGCAGTAGCTCGAAGTGTTATATATCCGATAAATGTATCACCAACTAATGAAGTTATTATTTCAGAAGAACCTTTAATATTAATTACATTAGATGCAATTTGAAGTTTCTGATTATTAATATCAGAATAAAGTGTTTCAGAATTATTAATTAAATCGGCAATATATCCTCTTGCCCATTCCTCATTATCTGTACCTTTATTAAATCCATCAAAACCTTTTTCAATACGATAATAACTATCACCAGCAATATTGTTTTGAGAACTAATATTAGCATTGATATATTCAAGTGAAACATCTTTAGTTGCACGAGAAGTATCAATAGTAAGACTATTAATATCAGCATCTAAGAATCGAGTTCCAGATTCATTAGGATTTGTATTAAATCCATTAAAATCTTCACCTTTCCATTTAGCTGGAAATACTTTTATATCATCATCAAGTTCTTCATTTTTAACAAATTTAAGAACATCAGTTTCAAAGTATAGAGGTTTAAGTTTACCTCTAATACTATTTATTTTATTATAGAGATATTCAAATGTATAAAATCTTGCGTTATCTCCACCAAAAGGATTTTTATAAGTTTGATTCTTACCGAAATTGTTAGTTTCAGTATCTCGCATTGCAAAACCTTGTGTAACAATTCGAGAATTATTAATATTATGTTCAACAAAGAAATAAACTATTGAACTAATATATTTATTCATTAAATCTGTTTTACCAGCAAGATTAGCTTTAATATTAATATTAGGACTTAATGTATAAGTAGGATTCCATTCAGAAGAAGTAGAATATAATTGAGTTAACCAATTAAATGTCGGAGCAGTTGAACCATCAACTTTGTCACTTAATCGAGCTTCAATTAAAATATATTTAGTTTCTTTTGCATCAAGATTAATTACAAAATTAGTTTTTGTATTAATAGTATTACCAATAAATGTAGATTTACTATCAGATGCTAAAAGATTAGATTCAGAAACTTCATAATACCCAGTTTCAACTTCAGATTCTTCTGAATCAATTTGTTTAACTACCGATGTAGCATCATAAACTTTTGTAGTTAAATTTATACCAGCAGGTATCATACTATTTCCACCAAATGTAGGACTACATTCAACACCAATTAATTGACTCGATGTACTCTCACTTGTTATTTCTAATACCACAACTTGATAATCAGAAGGATTAACTCCACCTTCAGAATCTTCAGTTGTATAAGGTAGTGGAAGACTTGGTAATTTCAGTTTACCTTTTGTTAAAGAACGACCTTTCGCTTTAACAGTAGCGTGTCCAGTTGAAACTCCGTATAAAGTAAAATAACGATTACGAGCTATTGTAGGATTCTCACTACCAACTCCAGTTTTAGCAATTTCATCTATTTGTTCAGCAGCATCAATATCAGGTAAACTCTTCCAACTCGGACTTATAATCTTACTAATATTTTCAGATTTATAAGGAATTTTATGAGCATTTTGATTAGTAGAACCTACGGGATATGCTTCAATATCATAATTGTTAGCTTTCCAAGGAATATGATGTATATTTACAAGGTCACCTTTATAATCATAATATCCAGCATAAAGAACATAAACTTCACCACTTTTGAAATAACGTCGAGTACTATTGATATAAGAAGAACTCGGATTCCAACTTAATTGAACATCAAGATTATTCTCTGTAAATTCTTTAAGTTCACTATCAAGTTTGCTATAATCAAGAGTTTTTACATTACCTCGAATAAGTCTATTATTAAAATTAACAAGAGTGTTATCTCGAATATACGATATATTTTTAATAAAAATATCATCAAGACTTATAGTAGATAAATACGAAACATCACTTACAATATGAGTAGTACTTATACCATTAATTGAAATATCATTAGTTTCATATGATAATTGAGCTTCATCAGTAATATAAACAATAGCAAATCTGCAATGTTTATATTTAATACCACTATTTCTAAAACTAATAGTAATATTTTTATTGATTTCGATACCTAATGCATAATCTTCTTCATAATTACCACAAACAATGAGTGATGTACTCAAAGGAGAATAGTTTGTATAAGTACCATCATCAAGACGATATTTGATTGCTATTTGATAAGCACCAGTTTTAAGATTACCACCGTCTTTAACTTCTAATTGAAGTTCAGGATAAGTAACATTTGGAATAAGATTAAACGAATCAACTTCATCAACAGTGATGTCATATACTATCGCAGTATCATCTCCATTGTTACCATCATAAAACGGGTCAGTCATATTAATAATTCTTGTTTCATTTGCTGATTCATCAGTTCCCTCAGTAAATGTAACAATCAAATTTTCTTTATAATTATATATATAATCTCCATGAATTGGTCTATCAATACTGAATCCAAATGCACCCGATGTACTATACAAACAACGTTTTACAGTTGGATTATTATCATCAAGATTAAGATATATAATAGCGTCGTTAGTTTGTAAATCAGATTTATCTGCATTGTTCCAATGTTCTACAACGCAAAAAAGTACAACACCAACATTAGTTGGAATTGTACCTATAATATTATATTTATGATTATTGGCATCACTATAAATATAAGGAATGATATGCCGATTTGTCGGATGATTTTCAAGAATATCATCTAATTCACCTATGAAATCAAATCCTCTTTCATTAAAATAACTTTGACCTTTATTATCAATAGTTATATTTTTAGCATATCGTAAAGATTTATCTTGTGCAATATGAGGTGAATTATCTAAATCAAGACCTAAAACTTTCATAATTTCTATTATTCTAATGTACGAAGAATAGTAGCAATATTCTCTCGACGGTCGTTACTAAATTTGTTACAAGAAACTCGAACTTGTATTCTCATTCTATCGAGTTCTATTGCAGGATTTGTATAAGGATTGTTTGCTGTAAGACTCACAACCGGATGTTTATAACCTCTTAATAACATTTGTTTGAGAACATAAAGTTTAAGATATTTTTTAAGAGGGCCATTATTATAAATAAGAGGAACATCCATATTTATAATACTATCATAAACAATAGGTAAAGCTCTATATCTTAAATGAATAGTTCCATAATCAACGTTAGTATGAATCCAGTTATTACTAATGTAATAATAAGGTTGTTCTTTATCAACAGGAGCATGATTAAAACTATCATTTTTATCACCGGGACTTGTTATATCTGCATTTGGAATACCGGGATAAGGAGTATATGTTGGAACAGTTGTTACTTTTTCAGTAATAGTATCTTTGTTAAATTCAGCTGAATTTTTAAGAACAGCTTTTTTGTTATTTATAATGACATCAATTACACCTCGGAAATCCCACGGTAATTGACAACGATGGTCATCAAATTCAATATCTTTTTCTATATCAACATAAGCTTGAATGAATTTGAGTTCTTCCAAAGCATTTGCAATCCAAATAGGAAAACGACTTACAAAATCATCACTTTGTATATTATAATCGTTATACATATCTGGAATTAATGTAGCACTACTAATGAATATATTATTATCAATCATAAAGCATTATTTTGTTTAGGAAGGTTATTTCGATATAGTTTAATAGCTTCGTCAGGATGATTAAAACAAATTGCGAGAATTTTATTGAAACAATTAAGTCTTCGATTTGTTGCAATTTCATCGACAGTTTTACCTTTCATTGCAAAAGGTGTTCTGTCAATAGTTTTTTCACCATTTTCATAAGCACTACTTGTGTGACCAAATTTGAATTTGTAATAAACACTTTGCGGTATTCGACCTTTGACTTTATGATATACAGCTTTTATACACCAGTCATAATCATAATATATGAAATAAGGAATACCATTTGGATTATCAGCAGTTCGTATATTAATACCTTGTTCTAATAATTTCTTTTTTAAGTCTTTTGTAGCACCCCAATCGACAACACTACATACATCTCCTGGCATTGTCTTTTTATAGTAAACATAAACGTAACCTACGGAACTACCAAAAGAATAATTATTACCTTTACATAGTAAATTAGCTATCTCATTATTAACTTCATCTTGCATATAAATATACATTTCAGAAGGTAATTCTTTAAGAGCAGCAAGAGTTTCTATATCATCATCAAGTTTATCAAGACGTTCATAAACTAAGTAATTATAACTACGAATATAACTCATTAGTTTAGTACCAAGTAGAGTATCTTGTTTCTTATTAAAATAAATCTTACTACGATTATCAATATCGAATACTACTGAAACATCAACACCGGCTTCTTGATATTTAGCAAGATTATCTTTGATATTATAAATACAATCATTGCGTCGTTCATAAGCAAGATGTAATTGTTTAATTAAAGAATTAAGTTGTATTTGAACTTCTTTAACGAAATCTCTCCAATAATATTCGTTATCAACCATAATGATAAAAGCATGATATTAATCTTGACCATTACCACGTTGAGCAATAGTAGGATTATTATTATTCGTTTTAATATCCAAATCTTGAGGATAAATACCAAATTCAGTTTTAAGTATTTCTTGAATTATACCTTCAAGCATATCATTAGGTAAAGGTAATTCAATATCTTGACCATCTTCATTCTTAAAAAACGAAAGAACTTCATCAGGATTTTCAAATATACCTGTAATCATTACTTCATTAATTGGTCGTCTATCATCAATATCTTTTGTACCAACTTTTTCAGCAATAATTATATGACCGTTTAATATAATATAAGCTCGTGGATACCCGGTGGGAGAGCATGTTGGACGCCCACTTTGACGTAGTTTAAGAGATGTAATAGAACTCTCATACATATATCCATTACCAACAGTATCACCTACAAACGCAAAAGGCGCATCACTTTGTATGCGCACTGGTGTAGGAACTTTGTACTTTGTTCCTAACAATCTAATTTTATTAGCAACTCGATATTCAGTAGGAAGAATATCACTATATTTCAACTCTTCAACAGGAGCAATAAAAGTAAGTTTAAGAATATCATCTATTCCATTTTTCTCAACGCTTTGTCGAATACGATTTGCAAACATAGTTTTAATCATATCCTTAACACGTTCTTTAAGTTCGTGATTATTAGGTTGATTAACCATGTTTGTAATACGAGCTGCATATTGATTAAGTGTTCCCATATCTTACTTATTTAGATTCAAAAGATTAGCAATAGTATTTTGTTTTTTCCAAATATATTTTTCATCATCAGGATTAAATCCTTCTACGATATTATATTCAAGAGAAATAAAACCAATAGGTGTTTCTTTAATAGGGTCTTTAATAAGAAAAGTATAAGCAGACTTCATACCTCTACTTTCAAGTTCATCTTTATAACATCTGTCTTGAAACTTATATTTACTAACATCATTACAATAATGACGATTTCTAACAAGAAGATTGTGAAATAAATAAGGAAAATTATTAACAAGAACATCCTTAAAAGATTTCTTATAAGATACTACACAACAATCATAATCTTCACCGACAACAGTGTATTTATCCATTTCTACACCATTAATGAAATGACCGCCATTATGAAAATAAGCAATATAAACAGCATTAGCGTGAATAGTATCTCGAATAGAAGCACATATCTTATCAAGTTCTATATAACAATTACTTTTTTCAATAGTAAGTTTTTGTTCTTTACGTTTAGGAAATAACCATTCTTTTAGATAAATACCAGCAATCGTACTTATGGATGTTATTATAGCTACTATAATAGCTGTATAATCGAACATAGATAGGCGTATAAGAGGATTAATATTAATAGGTATATTATATTGGGCTACTAACAAATATACGTTAAAATAGTCGATTTCCCACTATATTCACTATAAAAAAGAGGTGCTACATTAGTAACACCTCTCACCATTTCAATTCAATCTTTAACAATATAAATTGTTATATTACTAACAATTTATTTCTTCACTTTCTTACCAGTGGTCTTTTTACCACCTTTCTTTCCACCACATGCCATAGTAGTAATCATTTTAATTAATTAATGATTTTGTTTATAATCAGCACCAATCTTTTTTAGAATAGGTTTGAATATCCAACTCCAAGCAACTGGTGCAAGAATAGCAGAATTAATAAGAATTGTAGTATTCTCATATCCGCCTGCTACATAACCTGCGGCAATAGCAAAACAACTAATTAACATAATTAATCGTTTAGTCCATGTGCCAACAGATTTATCACCATTAATATCATCTATTACTTTAATGAGTATGTATGTTAAAACATTCACACAAAGCATAAATGATAAATCGAAATGAGTACTGAATAATTCAACAAAAGGTTCTACGAGTTGTTCCATTTACCATTCATCAATTTCATCGACCACCATATTTCTTATTTGGAATATATTTTAAGAAACTAAAAGGAAACAATTTCTTTCTAAAATCTTTATCAGATTCTAAAGTTCTTGCTTCACCTTCAAAACAAATATCTTTATAAGCTCGATTATAAGGAGGTAATATGATTTCAATTATCCAACTAATCACGTAAGCAATTAAAGGAATAATTGGAGTTAATAATAAGCACCACCAAGAATAATTTGTAGTAAGACTTAATATGATACTTATAATAAGACTGAATATAAATAATACTACTTGTTGATAACTATGACAAGATTCATGTCGTTCAACAGTAGGAGTTATCTTATCTTTGTATTCAGTACGAATTACTAACCACCATAATAAAGTCATACATAAATATCCTTTGAACGGTAGGAATTTACAATAGACCTTTTTCATAATTTAATTTATTAATTTATACACCCGTATTCATACCATTTGTAGAAGCATTTTTGTTGCCAAATATATCCGCAAAAATTATACCTTGTGATAATAACGTAGATTTGAATTTACAACATTGAACACCTTTCATAACACCGGGAATACTTTCCAAACCACTGAAATTGCAACCAAATATAAAACCTTTTATTTCATTTGCACTACCATTAAAAGCAGTTTTGAATGCACTTTAACATCCAATTATTTCAGTAAATTCAGAACTAAATTTTGCACCATAAATAGTACAATTACGTAATTTACAACCTTTGACTGAAACTGAATCATTCAAAATAGAATATATAATATCAGAATATTCAACAGTTCCAGCTTCAAGTGTTATAACTTTAACATCTGATTTTCTAATATTACATGAATTTGAAGTTCCACCTCCATGAAAACTACAATCATTTATAGAAGCATTATTAATATTTCCATCTATCAATAATGAACAATTATTATAATAGTAGATTCTAACATTTATTTAGTTAGAATCTACATAATTTTCCTCGTCCATTTAGAATAATTACCCAAATCAGTAATAATAGCCCCATCAGGAATATTCCATTTGAGTTGAGAATTACCAACCGGAGTAAGTCTATATAACTGATTAGAACCACCCATATCAACCTCATCTTCTACTACATAGCCTACGTACCATTCGTTATTTTGTTTACAAGGATATACAAAGTAAGTACTTACACCATTTTGTATTACACGAGGTGCAGGAGGATTATTATTATATCTATTAAATATTTTAAACCAATCTAATGCCAAATAATTAATAGCTGCAACAACTTGATCATCAGATGCTTCATTAAACATCCCTTTTAATTCTATATACATATCCTTAACTTCAGCACTTGTTAAAACGTGATAAGTTATTGTATCAGAATACGTACTTGGACTATTAGTTGGAAAATAAAATAATAAAACAGGAACATTATCACCTAAATCAGTATCCCAACAAGAAATAATTAAATAAGTATCGCTATCCCTATTATTAACAAATCTATAACCATTTACGTAAGGAGCACCGTCTTTATCACCATTACCAATAACTAATGTTGAATCCTCCCCCCCATCGGGAATATTCATAACACTATCTATCAAATCAGCAAAATTAGATTGAGTAGGTATTTTTCCAGTTTGGAAATATGCTTTAAGAGCCTGCTTATTTATTTTAGTCATAATTTAAACAAATTTAGTTAGAAATTTCTTAATACTTGCAAATATACTTACATCTTCATCAGATGCAGTTTCCGAAATTTCATTAATAGACATAGGTTCAACACTTCTTGTAGCACCACCTACTCTAAAAATGGGATGATTTGTTCCATCACCTTGTATCTGCATATACCCAATACCATCCGGGCCAGCTGCTTGTGCAACACTAACTGACTTAGAAGTAGCACCAGAATAACTTGCAGTTACAGTAGCAGTTTTTGCTCCAATAGGATTATTAGCTGCTGTTAATTTATTACCACTTAATGTAAAACCTCCCGGATTAGTTGTTAAAGCTAATATTGGAGTTGCACTTTCACTTGTTGCTGTTCCAGTACTACCTGATGTATAAACAGGAGTTTTAGAACGAGTACAACTCGAAGTGATTGTAGAAGTACCACCGGTTGCTGGAAGAGAAGTAGGATTAGCAGAAATGCTAATATTCCAAGAACCATAATTATATGATTCAATTCTATTACTTACAGAAATAGAGTCATCTACATATTTTGTTCTATCACTTTCATTATAACATCTAAATTTAGCAGTATCAGTTGTAACATTAACTCCCATAGATGAATGTGTAATCAAATACGTATCATCCATAGAAAATCTATTATTACCATTACTAATCATTTCGATTTTATAAACACCAGCTTTAGTTCTTGTATAAGGAACTGTACTACCAGATGTATATAAATCATAATAAGTATAAGTATTTCTGACTACTCCAGCTGCACGTGCAGTACCTCCAGCAGCAGTAATTAGATTAGATATGATAACCATTTTAGGAGTACCATAAGAACTAAGATGTTCATCGTAATTATCATCTATTACAGCATTTGCTTCTTGATAAATATACATAGTTTCACTGGCAGATTTACCATTAGCAGACCATGTAACAGCTTGACTTTTAACAGTGGTTTGAGCTGAAACAGTTGTACCCTTCGAAGAAGCAGTAGCTTCAATAGAAGCAATGTTTGGTGAAACATTGTTTGTCCCACTTGAAGCATTTTCAGTTGTAACATCTTTTGTAGAACCAGAATCATATTGGTAAGTAGTAATAGTAGCAGACTTGTTCCAACTTTGAGTACCATTTCCAGCTGTAGCAGTAGCAGAACCACCACTTGCAGGAATAATACCATTTATTACTGTACCAGCTATTACATCACCATATGTATAAATACCACCAGAAGTAGATTTAACAGTTTTATTGTTTGTTATACTCTTAGAAGCCGTAGCTGATTTAGAACTATCTCTGTCATTTACAGCTTTTATAGTAATAGTATCAGTAGTTTCATTAGTTCCCATACTACTATGAGTAATCGTATTTCCAGATAAACTGAATCTACTATTACCATTAACAGTCATAGAAATTGATAAACTACCACCAACACTTCGTGTTTGATTCGGGCCAGTAGCACCCGAACTATACAAAGCATTATAAGTTTCAGTATTAGTAACAGAAGCACTTACAGTTGCAGAACCACCAGCTGCTGTCAAACCACTACCGATACTTACAGTAGGAGTTCCGTAAGCAGTAATTCGAGGATTGTAATTACTATTAGTTACTTTATTTTCAGCTTGATAAATATCAACTATTTTATCGGTAGTTACACTACCTTCACCAGTATAAGTTACAGTAACTTGTCCAACCTTAGTTCTTGCCTTAACTGTGGTTCCAAGAGAAGAAACTGTAATTTCACTTGTTTTTGAATAAGTAACTGTACCAGCACGAGTCGAACCAGATGTATAACTAATTGTTTGCGACATATTAGAAATACTGGTCGAAGAAGTTCCACCACTTGCAGGAATATCAGATGCTAAAACAGAACCACCTGTTAAAGCACCATAAGAAGCCTCATTGGCTTCTTGATAAATAGTAATAGTTGATGATACTGTTTGACCATCAAATGTATTTGAATATTTACCAGTTACAACAATACTTCTCCTACTACCAACAGTTGTAGTTCGATTGCTTGCAGTAACCTTAGTACCAGATATAGAAAATCCAGTAGCACTTCCTGATAGAACTGGAGTAACATTATCTGTACTAATTAAATTACCATTACGATACGTTTTAAGTACAGCTGTAATATTTGCAGTTCCACCTTTTGCGGCAATTTCAGTATTATCACTACTTAATATTAAATCATATGTATAAACAGATGCTTCTTGTTCAACAGTAAGAATAACTTGTTTACTGGAATCTTTTTTACACTTTCCAATAAACTGCATACTTCTCTTAGAAGTACCTTTTTGAACAGGTGATGAAATTTTAACAGTCTGATTTCCTTGAAAAGAGGGAGATTCAATATTAATTGAATCTCCACTCCCGTCATTCCATTTATTAGTGATAACACTCATAAATGATTAATTAATTTATTCAGCAGGCTCAAACGTCCATTCGTCATTAGACAGAACCTTAAGCGTTTGTGCACCACCACCGGCCGGAATAGTAATAGTAGCCGTAGTAGTACCCTGCGAGTTCAGATACAGATAGCTATCACCAAGAGCCTGAGTAATCGTAATCGTTTTAACAACAGAAGCACCTACACCTTTGATTTCAAGAGTTGCGCTTCGAGCAGTAATAGTTTCATTCTTCGGTACAACAACAGTAACATCATAAGTATATTCTCCAGTAGCACCGGGGTCACCAGTAATAGCAGTACCAGATGTAGCTGTTGTACTAGCATTAACCTTAAATGATGTTACATTTGCAATACCGAAGTTAGTTTTCCATGTAAATGTAAGAAGTTTCGAGTTAGACTTACCAGTTACATGAATTGTTTCACCACCTTTTGCAACATTGATACTCAAACCACTCGGAGTAATGTACTCAGCAGCTGCTGTCTCAACAACAGTTACAGTAACACTATTCGACTTTCCAACAATTTTACCGGAAATTTTAGTAGTACGATTAGAACGACCTTTGTAAGGAGTCGTAGAATTAATCGTAATCTGTGCATTTCCAGTACCAGTTTTAGGAACCCATGATAAATAACTCGGAATAGTTGCCATTTGTTTTTTTTTTGGTCGATTAATTATAATAACAAACTAATTACCAAATTCCCATTCAGCTGTATCACTTGCGAAAACACTTATGGTATCATGATAATTATTATCTTTATTTAGAATAACAAGAGTTTTATCAACAGCTAATTCTACAACAGGTTCATCTATTGGCCAAACTTTTTTACCATTAAGCCACATATCAAGAACCTGCCGACGATTACAATTAAGCATTACGACAGCTTCCGTAGCTCGTTCAAGAAGATTAAGTTGTGCCATAGTTGTAGATTAATATTAACCTTGTGGTGTTTCAAGAGCAGTCACACGACTTTCCAAAGAAGTATAATTACTCTCTAATGTACTTACTTTACCACTTAAAGTAGTAACAGTTTCTTGTAATGTATTAACAGTACCTTCAAGAGTTTCTACTTTTGTTTGTAATTCTTGAACAGTTGAAGATTCAGCCTTAGTGGCTAAACCTTCAACTACAAAAGTAATTAACTTCTGAAAAGCACCAGTTTTCGGAGGCCAGTTTAAGGCACAAAATACTTTGCGAATTACTGATTCTTTCATATCATTAAACCGTTAATTAGATTCGACATTACTAACCCTAAATATAGGATGTTCAATACCATTACCTTCTATTTGCATATAGTCAATACCATCATTTTCAAATACTGGTTCAGGTACTAATTCAATAGTTGTAACACTATGATTTGCAAGATTATCATAACTTTGATTATATTCAGTGTAGCCATCACGTCTAACCAAAATTACAACCTTTGAATCATAAGTACCACTAATATGAGCTATACCTTGATAATCAGTAACGATAGTTTTAACAGAAGAACTAAACCGACAACTAATACCTGTGGTAATAGGAGCTTTAGTAACAGAATCTACAAATTTAAGAGCTATATAATCTTGACCTTCTTTCGGATGTAAATCAATATAATTGACAACAGCTTCAGCAGGTTTAGCTGCAATAAACAATGCAGGTTCAGTAGCTTCATAACGAGTATCGCCTAAAGTCTTATAATTACGTTCGAAACCAATCGGATTAGCTTCACTAACATAACCATCTTCTGATGAACCACAGTTACCTATCTTTTTACCAGTTTCATCATAAATGGTATTACTAATCATGCAACCAGTTAAAGCATCCCGTGTACGAACTTTAATAAGGCCGTCATTATTACGAAGACATAATATCTCAACTGTTTTATCAGTATCAAATACTACTTCTTCACTACCAATATTATACCAATCAGAAGATAACGGTAAAGCATAATAAGTTATAACACTATTTTTATTCTTTGTGATTACCAAAGGTTCATCAGGTCTGGTTGTACCAACAGTAGTTCCAGTACTTGATATTTCTTTAATATCAGCAGCTAAATAAAGTTTATTACTATCATAAATTTCATAAGCCTTGATGGTTACAGAAACCTCTTCGGGTTCAGGCGGTAACTCTTCAAGTACAATAGTAACACTATGTTCACCAGTAGAATTAATCGTACCAGTTCCAGTGTTAGTTATATAACCAGTTTTAGAAGCTCGGAAATCAACACTTGTTCCAACTGGAGCTGTAATAGCCTCAGATTTACCAGCAGTCAATTCATCATTATTGAGAGGTTTCCAATCACTTTCAGTACTGAGTTTATACTCAAACGTAACACCGTCTAAAGCAGTAGATTCAGTATTTACAGCAGTTGCATAGATAGTACCAGATTGAACTGGAACTTTATCCATTTCAACAGTAACTTCTGCGGTAGGAATTGCATAAGTTACCAGTTGTTCAACCTCTATATAACCCGACGAAACAAACCTTAAAATTCGGCTCGTATTGACATCTCCGATGAGTTGTAATGGCGTATCTTTTGTAACTTGACCTAATATACCACCCGTGTCCTTATCATAGACGTATGCGGCTATTTTGACCTTTGTTTCGCTATCGACTACCGTAAGACTTACAGCACCTTGTTCAACTGGTAGAGCTGTAAGAGTAATATCACGAATTATATTCTCATCTAACGTAATACGCTCTTCGTAAGTTTCATATCCACTTGCACCAACTTGAATTAAAATATCACGCGGGTCATAAGTTTCATATGTAAGAGTACCAGTACCTTGAGCAATAACTACATTAGAAGGTTTATCAGTAAATATAATTGAAGCATTATCAGGAGTTGCATTTACAGTTAATGTCTTTTTAGTCTTAGGTGTAAGAACAACATTGATTGTCGTATCTTCAACACCTACATCGACATAAACATCTTTTGTAATGTAATTCTCTTTTTCTACAATATAATGTAAACGACTTTGAATTAAACATTCAAGACTTACACTGCCAACACCTGCTGATTCTTTACCTTCCGAATTAATCATTCGTATAATAGAATCAACTGGAACAGCTTCAATCTTAATTGTTATATAATCTTCTTCATTTCGAGGAATACGAATCCAAAGTGTACCATCTTCAAACGTAGTAGGAATCTCACTTGTAACTTCAATTTGATTAATACTGTTGCTACGAACATGATTATTATGTTCTACAACAATACCATAAATCTCATTAATAGCATCTACAATACGTTTATTATCAGTAACAAGTTCTTCAGAAGTTTTATCTTGTTTATTAATAAGCAAACCTTGAAGTTCTTGAGCTTTTTGTTTTAATTTCTCAATATCACTTGCGGCAGTTGGTAAACCAACTTGTGCGGCAGTAACTCTATGAGGGTTATCATAATTACGAATATGAGCATTGAAATTATCTTTATCATTCTCGTAATCTTCTTTATCAAGTTTCTTGTTTATAGCAGCCCAAACATCTTGAAACTTTTTATTAACTTCAGTAACATGATTGTTAATCCAAACATTCAACTGTTTGAACCAACCTCTAACCCTATTTTCAAGAGCATCAATGTACTCTTTTTGAGGTCGAGATACAGGTTTATCCATATCGGCAGTGTTATCAACATTGCCAAGACCAACTTGTTCTTTTGTTACCTCATGAGGATTAAACTTATTATTAATATGTTCAAATAAAAGTTTTGTAAGTTGTTCAACAGGATTTAAGTCCTCAGCTGTAAGCTCACGAACATATACTTGAACATCAAGAATCTCATTAACAGCATCATTAAAATCAAAATTGGTCTTTACATTCGTCCGATAAATCCACCAAGATTTACCTTCATGAACATAAATACCAGTAAGAGTGAATATCTGATTACTTATGATACCTTGTACTGTAATTGTATGTATAGAACGAACAATCGGTACAAGTATATAAAGATATTGTTGAGTTGATTTAACCCACGGAACTTTATATTCATAATGTCCTACATCAATATTTCGAGATTCAAACTCTGTAATTTTTGCAGAACTAATATCAGATTTTTCAGTTAGCTTAAATAGAGCACTATTATCGTAAGCAGTTACATTAGTTAAGTCTATTTCAATCCTCTCCTTTGTCCTATATAAATATAGGTGGCCATTCTTTCGATAGTACATATATAATGTAGGAACTGTTTTAACACCAGCACCTTCACCATCTATTGTACCAATATATTCTCCGGTTTGGCCATTATAAACACTCGGATATACACCATCTTCAAGTACACCGAGCGCTACAACATTTCGAAGATTAATTACTGCCATACCAAGAACAATAACGAAATAAATACTCCAACTACAAAGTTAATAATAATAGGATGAATTTTAAGACCAGTTATTGCTTTCTTTCTTACAGCTTGAATACCACAAATAATGATTTGATAAGCTAATGTAATCCATAAACTCATAAACCAAGTAGCAACAGTAGCCTTAAATAAAATACCTACGACAGTAGCAATGACGAAACCAATAATAATATCGTCTTTATGTTCTGAATAATAACCACTTAAAAAAGTAGTTATTTTATTCCATATTTTCTTTATCATAATACTAATCGTATTTATTGTTATATGACGATTAATAATAATAATGGTGCAACTTGTATGGCTCGGCCTGCGGCCTCGCTCCCCGGTGGGGCAGGAGGTTGCACGCCCACTTGTCACATAACATTAGCATCATTAAGAGAATAACTCCTAACACCACAATTAATAGCATTAGGAGTTATCCTTGTGGTTACATTTTTAACAAATCAATTTCTTACTTAATGAGTGCCAATACCCCTTCAAGTGCAGTAATTGCAGAAGTTTTAGTATTGTCAATAGCAATAAATTGAGTAACCTGTAAACCCTCTGTATGTAAATTAAAGGGATGTGTGAAATCAGCACGAGAAGTAATTACATAAGTGTCATACATAACACCCTCGGTAGCTGTAAAAATATCACCATAAACACGGTCATATTCCTTGAAATTAGGATTATAACCTACACCAGCAACATCTGCTTCTTTCTCAAGTTTAGCAACTTGGTCATAAGTACCAACCGGAGTTTGATTCTTAGTACCCTCTTCAAGCGTAGCACGAAGAATACCATCAAACGTCACATAATACTCAAAACCTGCGGCGCCAGTGAACGTAACACTTGCTTCGGTGAAATCATCAATCGTAATGCTATTAGCACCAAAACGAGCATTAATCTTAGTTAAAGTCTTTTCAACTTCAACTTTCAGACGAGCAATAATATCAGCACTTGCTTCGTCAATTCCGTTGATAGTTACGCTGGCATTGTAAACTTCCAGAGGATAACCACCAAAAGAATTAATAGGCTTGCACGAGATGATAACCTCAGCATCGAAACCTTGATAACCAATACCACGATTAGCTACGAGATTCGTAAACTTATACGTTTTACCAGCAGGAGCAAGATACTTTTCCTTATGTTGCTTCGACCACTTAGGATTAATCCAAACGCCGCGTTTAACCTTGCCATCACCAAGACCAAGAACAAACTGCAACATCTCATCATCCTTGACATCCGAAGCAGCTGCAACGACTTTACCAGCTGAATTAAGAAGAACAGCTTGTCCGCGAGTCAGCTTGCTAACATCATTTTTAGCAAGTGTTGTCAGAAAATCATTTGCGACAATTACACTTTTCATTTTCTATTCTAAATTTGATTGTTGTTTAACAGCACTAAAACTGTCATCTTTAAGAACAAGAAGAATATCGCTAACTACACTATCTATGAAATCAGGTGTAACTTCCATATCTGACATTTGGTTAATATCAATATTAAAAAGACGTGGCTTCTTAATATATGAAATCTTAACCGCATCAACACAAAAATCATCACCATAATAAACAAACAGCCTATCATCAACAAGTTCACTTATTGGATTAAGATGTCTATTTTTATTACCATAGAAGTTGTTTAGAGTAGCTCGAATATTTTCGGTAGCAATTAAATCATTTTCAGAAAACTTATTTCCTACATTTACGAACTCATCATAAGTAGTATTGTAAGTAATAACAGGAATGTCTGTATCATTAACTTTTAATGCAATTTCATCTTTTGCATTAGAAGTAATAATAATACAATCTTTATAATAACGACCAATCAGATTCTCCCAATAAACATTATATTCATTAGAAAGAGCTTGACGTAATCTATCACAAGTCAAACCTGCGATTTCATACAAATCAATCTTATCTGAATCACTATCATAAAGAGAAAGAATATCTGAAATATCAATCTCATTCCCATTAACAATAATTTGTCCATTAAATTCATCACCAGTTAAAGCGATTTTAGACAAATCAATTAGATGATAATATAAATTCTTAACTTCATCATCAGGATAAACTTCATGTAAATTCTCAACAAGTCGAGCTTTGCCATAAGTTAATCGAGAAGTAGAAGAAATAAGTTTTAGATAATCACCTGGAAGAATAACGAAAGCTCTATTTGGATAATCCGCATCTTGCTTATCACGTTTAAGTTTAAGCCACGGTGTTTCACGTTTTAATGATTGAATATCATCTACACGTTTTTTACTATCTTCAAGACCTTCGCCTTTATAATTAGTTTTCCTATTTGATTTAGTTTGTATATATTTAACGGCAGCTCGATTCAGCATCATATCAATAAACTGAGGAGCAATACTCCGATGTCTATTAGATGTTATCTGCTGTATTCGTTGCTCTATTTCGATGTGTAACTCTTTTACCGTTTCATACATGACTAACCTTTCAAACTACGATACTTCGCGTTCCACTCGGCAACAATACCTTTGTTGTTATCATTCGAGAAATACGAGATAGCATCATTAATATTATTACCAATAACATTTTCCGGATTAGAAGCATCGACAATGATAGAACTATTTGGAAGTTGTCGAATAATATTCATCCAAAGATAAATAGTAATCTTAGCTTTCATCTCCAGATGTTTATCATCAACAATACTAATAAACTTCTGTGGGTCACTGTCAATAAGTTCAAGAAGAACAGATTGCTTATCATCGGCAGTCATTGCCATAAATTCCGAATAATCGCCTACGCTACCTGTCGATACAACAACATTGTCGATAAGTGCGCTATTCGGATTATTAATAAGTTCTGTATATTTCTTGAGAGCATCAGTGCGAAGTTTCGTCCGAGCAGCTTTGAGTGCTTTACGCTCACTATCCGAAGTAAGATAAAACTGAATATTGACGCTCTTATTAATATCTTCAACCTTATTAGCAACTTTGCTACTTAAAAGGCAATATCTCCAACTAATATAATCGGGAATATTAACAAAAGTAACATACTTATAAAGTTCCGTTTCATCAAGTTCCTTAATCCGTTTCAGAACAATAGCTTCAAGTTCTGAACCAGTTTCATTCTTAATCTTATCAGCTTTTTTAAGTTTACCAATAAGTTCGTCGATATTACTTTTCAGAGCAGGATTACCTAAATCTAAAACGTAAGAAGTATCGAACTCTAAGCCATGAACAGGAATCTCAAGAAGAAAATCATTTAAGTATGTAGTGATTCGTTCTTGCCAAGAACTATCAATAGGAGATACACCAACAACAGTAGGAAGAAGAACTCGCATTTCCTCACTACGGCTCAGCAATTCATTAACAGGACGAATAGCAGAACCAAGACGAAGAAAGTCAGTTTTGAAAGCATCTTTATTCCGAAGTTCAAAAGAAGAAGGATTGTTCCTCCATTCAATACGAACTGAACGATTAACTTTAATCATATTTTTAACATTTTAAGTTATTCAATCTTTTATATGTTAATGAGTAGTAATAACCTTTCGATTATTACTACTCAAATTGGGTGTTTAGTTCAGAGCTAAATCAAGCCAGAACGAAGTAGTAGGATTATCAATATTGATACCCTGCGAACCAAGAACTTCATAAGAAGCAATATCCTTCGTATCCGACAGTTGAGTACCACTTGCAAGTCCCCACGAAGCAGGCAGTTCAGCCATACCTTTATAGACACCTACTTTATACTCACGACCCTCTTCACAAACAAACTTAATATTACGCTCACCATTCGAACCCATAGTATGGTCAAGGAATACAGCACTATAAGAAGTAATAGGCAGACCTTGATACATATTACCGGCTTCACGGTCACGACGAGCACGAATACCGTGGTCAAACATATCAACAATCTTGACAGTAAGAATCTTACCATTAAACATCTTATAACGGTTAAAATACTTACCATAAGACATCATTTCACCATCGCTCTTAATCTCGTTATCACCAAGAGTTACAAAGTAATTCTTAAGACGAGCATCATAGTAGATAGCATCATTGAACATTCGTGCAAAACCTTTACCGCAATAAAGAACAAGTTCCTCAACGGTAGAGTCAATACGATTGTCAAAGATACGAGTGATGATACGGTCGAAACGATTAAGTGTCAGAACAGAATACGTTTCATAATTACCAACGGCTTTGAGAATATCAAGAACACCAGCACCACGAGGAATTGCCTCACCAGTCTTTTCATCCTTTAAGTGGATAATACCATTCGAATCGCGGTTGTATTCCGAGAACCATAAGTCCTCTTCGAGCATCTCGCGTCGCATGATTTCCCACATCTTCATCTCATAAGGCATCCAAAGACTACGCTCACCACCTGATGCAGTATCAAAGGCAATATTAACAACCTTATTACCCATGTTACCAGCAATCTCTTTCGAGAAACGGTAGTAACCATACTGGTTAGTTGCCTTGCTGAACGACTGGTTATTCGAGCGGTTTCCGTCAGACTTGCTACCCGGAATAGTCGAAGCACCTAATGCCCAAATAGCACCACTAATGAAGTCTTTTGCAACAGCATCAGCCGAGATAGGAGCACCTGACATATTGGTAAAACGATAAACGTATCCACCAGTCGAAGTAGCAATACCCTCATTCTGAATACGCCATTGCATACCAGACGGAGCAATAGCCGTGTGCTGATAAATAAACCAATTATCCTCCATTTCAACCTCAACAGTTCCATAAGGCTGAATAGCAGTTTTATCAGATACCAGCTTTTTCAGACGAGAAGTAACACGCTGACGAGGAGCAATTTCCCAAGTATATTGAGTATCACCACCATTCAGCTTAACTTTTGTTGTAACAGCACCTTGACCCTCAGTAAGAGTAAGAAGAGGATACTTGTCACTATCCTTACCCCAAAGATAAGTAAGATTACGATTAAGTTTAACAGGGTCAATCAAATCAAAATTCAGAAGCATATTAGCATCTGTATATTGATTCGAGTCAAATTTTACAGTTCCAATTTCACGCATTGTAAATTAGATTTTTGGTTAAGTTATTATTATAAGGCAAGAACATTTGCTTTATTTAATAGGTAAAACAATTTTATCATCCTTTGCAGTCTTTTGAACTCTGGGATTACCATTGTTTTTACCAGTCTTACTTGCTAATGAACGAAGACGTTTAACTTCTTTTTTAGCAAGTTCAGCTTTAATCAGTTGGTCAACTCCACCGTCAAGATTCATAATAAATCGCATAGCCAATTCAGCAGGATTAGAAAGACGATTAATTTCATCAATCTGTGCTTGACTATAAACCATTCCATTAATCTCTTGAACAGGACGAGAGAAATAATCAAATAACTCTTGACGAGAAACAAGTTTCTCACCATCAGTTGTCTTAATTCTCAGACCTTCTTTCGGAAGAGCGTATTCTCCAATCTGACCTTTAACAACAATTAAATCATAAAGACTACCCGGTGCATTATGAACTTTGACAGTACCGTCATCTTCATAAGAAACACCAAAGTATTTAATTTCCTTTTCAAGTTCAGCCTGCATTTCTTTGGCCTCACGTTCACGAATTGCTTTAATCTCACTCTCTTGAGTTTTACGCAACCAGTTAAGACTTTCAGTTGCATCATCTTTAAGAGTATTATTTGCTTTTGCAAACTCAACAATTCGTTTGGCACGTTCCGGGGAAGTACCTTTTTGAATTTCAGCTTTATAGATTAAATCAGCAAGTAAGTTATCATCATCTTTGATTTCAACTTTGCTATAATCTACATTTGCCGAATAACCTTCGATTGTACCGAACTTACTCTTATATTCAACAAGAGCTGCAATATCAGGATTGTTAGCTAAAAACTCATTAAAACCTTTTGCAAAACCCTCTCGTTCACCAAGAGCTTTTACAGCAGCTTCACGTTTAGCAAAACCCTCAATCGTAGGTTCAAACTTAACAGGTTCACCTTTCTCATCTTTAATAACAATGCCACTGGCTTTTGAAATAGCTTCGATATAATCACCGTCTAATTCATTAGCACCTTCATCAGACATTGCATCAATCTGTTCTTTTGTAAACTTAATTTCACCGTTATCATCTACGGCGTTTCCGTTATCATCAAGTGTGTAAAGAATACCATCAATTTCTACTTGTTCCGGTTCAGTTTTTTCTTCGCCATTACCAGTAGAACCACCCTTTTCACCTTCTTCCTCAGCTTTCTTACGAGCAGCTTCCTCTTCAGCTTTACGTCGTTCTTCAGCTTCTTGAGCTTCTTTAGCTTCCTTAGCTTTACGTTCTTCTAATTCTTTACGAAGACGTTCTTGTTTTTGCTCCTGAGTTTCATCATCAGGTATAACAACTTTTTCAACAGCCATATTAGTATTTATTTATAGTTGAATATTATTACATGAACAAAGATATACTATATATAATATATTATCAATAATTATAATAGTATTATCTTGCAGGTTCTCTTGCTCGCCGTCGATAATTCTCGGTCATCATTGCTTTAACTCTTTTTGTAACTTTATTCTATTAACATCAGAAGCAGTGTAACCAGATTGAGCAGCCATAGCTTCATCTTTATCTATATTACCATTTCCATTGGTATCGACTTTAAGTCGCATATTCCAAATCTCTTTTTCACCTTCTTGTTTAAGAATCTCAAGATTAACATCATGTTCTCTATCAAGAGCATTTTGTTGAGCTTCAAATTCTTGTTTAGCTGCTTCACGCTGACTAACAATTTGTTCAACTTCTGCTTGAGCTTGTTGTTGAACTTGTTGCATTTGAAGTTCATAATCTCGACGAGCTTGAATAGCTTTCTTAATATTCTTAGCAATAGAAGTAATATTATTATTTTCAATAGCTTCAATAGCAACTTCCAGTTGGTCATTCTGACCTGCGCTAAAAGCAAGTTCTTTCATCATATTCAGCTTATTCTGAACATCGGCATTATTACGAATATAAATTCCAATATTACCAGAGAAATCAGAAGAACCATCAATATCAACTACAACAACTTTATTAGTTGTCGGGTCTACATAAGAACCTCGTTTACCGTCAATCCAAGCAAACTTACTGTAATCAATATTTGCAACATAATCACGTTCACGGAAGAGATTAAAACATTCAAGACTCCAAACACTTCCGGTCATTGCTTGAGAATAATTCGATTCATTAACAGCCTTACCTGCATAATCTTTAGCATCACCAAAGCGAGCATTATTCATATTAGCTGCTTCCCAAGCTTCTGCTTTCAAACCTTGTTTAAGATTATCAAGCATTTGAATATAATTCGTAATAGCACTCGTAGCTACTTCTCGAATAGATTGTAAAGCATTAGGTTGTGCATCAGAATCATCAAACGGTAAGAAACTATCTTTATTCGCAACAGCAAGACGTTCCTCGGTAGTCATGTCACTACTATCAGCGAGAATACTTTCAGGGAATAATAGCCAAGACTTAAACTTAGCTACTGCACGTTCTTGTTGTAAAGTATAAATACGATAAAGAGCAAGATAAGGTAAAACACGGAAAGGAATAGGATTACGAAGATTATCTTTATGTAAACCTACAATACCATTATAGGGTAATTTACAATCACTATAATTGTTAAACCTTTCACGTTGAACTTCGATAGGTCGTGGCTTAATATAAATACCACTATGACAACCACCTATACGCCAACCTTCCCAAACTTGATTTATCCATTCCCATTCAATTTCAATATCACCAGCGGAAGCATCAAATTCATAATTCTCGTCTACAACACTTTCAACGATATTTCCTAATAAATCTCGATGTTTAAGAATACCTTGTTTAATTTCAGTTTTCCAAACATAATGATAAATATCAATTTCTTTACCATATAATCGAGCTTCACTACGAAGTGCTTCTGCGTTAGTATGTAATATAGCTTTACGTTCAGCAAAATCTGTTTTATTGAAGATTTGAACTATGCCATCAGGAGCATCATATTTAGGAGATACAGTATAAATATCTTTAAGATAATTCATTTCTGCATCTGTAAGTTCATCACGAAATCTATCAATGATTTGAGGAATAGTCATTCGATAGACACGAAGTCCTGCGTCATCATCTTCAATATATCGTTGACCACTTTCAATACGATAATATTCGAGAGGAGATATTACTTGAAGATAAACATCACCTTTATAAACTTCTCGATAAGTATAAACCTCTTCACAAGCCCACCAATAGAAATAACATTGTTGATACTTGTCTTTCGCTTCAACGATAGTATTAATAAGTTCAAGACGTTTTTGAGTTGTAATAGTTACATCATCAATCCAATCGTTAAGAACTTCCTCAATAATATCATTAAGTTCGCCTTGTTTAATTGTCTTTTGACCAGTATTAAATCCTGCTTCATTAAGACGATTAATAATTTCTTGATTACAATAAGCCATTACTTTATCAGCAAGAACTTTATTGCGAGCAAGAGTTACAGAAGGGTCATTATTAAATACTTGATAATTAGAGAACATATTAATAAATTCTCCCATATATCGTTCTTTAATAGGAGTAAGAAAATCTACATCACGTATCTCACCATACATGACAGCTTTCTCACCAACCTTATCAATATAATTCCGAAGAACATATTCATAAGTCTTAGGGTCTACTAAACCATTAGCAGCATCGAGAAATTTCTGTGTAACAGTTTTATCATTCTGACCAATAGCAAGATTAATCCAATAATTACAATTAGGAATGTACCAAGCTTTCGTTTGTTTTGTAGCAGTACTTGCACGCTGGTCAGGCATAACAAGTGGAGTTGCTCTTAAATCACGTTCACTCATTTTAGGAATCTATTAACTTTACGACCAGTGTTATTAGTTTTACTTTTTGAGTTAGCTTCTCGTTCAAGTAAAAGGGAATCTTTACGAAATTCAAACATTGCAACAATAGCCGAACTCAATCGGTCTGCATTACGCCCAAATATAAATCTATCTAACTCTAATAAGAAACTTATATCATAAATTTGATTAAATCTATATATTGGTGTATCGTCGGACGTTTTTCCGACAATTTCGTATAAGAAATCCCGCACCATACGCATACCTTCCAACTTAATATCGCCATCACCAATGACAATACCATAACCTGTAATACGAGGGCCATCAACACTACGATTAATATAACTACTTGGGTCTTTTAATAACTTATCTCTATAACCCCATTTCTTGAAATTAGTAACAAGTTCACCAGTACCAGCCTCATAAAGAACTTTACAATTCCAACGTAAACAAGCATAAAGAACAAGTTTATCGACAGCTTCCATAGTATCAAGACGACCACAATAAGAAGCAACAAGTCGTTTACCCATGTAAGGAGTTTTGCTGTTAGTACGCATCCACACTTGAAAACTTGCAAGTGAATTTTTTGTACTAACTTCTTCTTTATTTTTATCTACACGATATGGGTCATAAGAAATAAAATAAAGACTACCATCATTTGGAATAGGAGAATAAAATTCTCTTATACAACCGTGAACATCAGTCTTTGAATTATGAGGTACATCAGTTATATATTCATGGAATCTATCGGAACCAAATATAGTTCGTTCAATACATTCCTGTTTAGTAATAAATCTAACACGTCCATCATCAAGTATATACCAACCATCTTCATAAAAATGATTAGACTTATCATATTTAATAGCGTTAATATGATTAGTAAGTTCCGGACTGTGAAAAATGTTCTCTTGTGTGTTCGTAAATGCCTCATTAGGACTGTTAGCACGTTGACCTACATAAATATTATATTCACCAGCATCTTTCTCTTTTTCTGCACCACGTTTCTTATCATAATCATCCTTCCAAGAAGCAAACAGTAAAGAATTACCATCTTCTATAAAAGGTTCATAATCCCATATCTGCGGAAAAAAGAAACCACAAACAGCATGTCTACTATTAGCATCCCAGATATTTTCCATAGGAAGCATATCATTCTTTCCGGGATTATAAAAACAATTACTGAAAGCTTCCCAGTTAGCACCTTTTGTACCACCCGTACCATATACACGAATAGTACCAATTCTCATTGCACCTGATTCACTATTAGACATCATAACGTCTAATGCCTTTTGAAGATTAGGACAGTTATGAGTAATAGTAAAATCTTCTAATAATACAAGATTATCACCATCTACTTCAAATCCATAATATCTACCTCGACCAATAGGTTTAATATCAAATCGAGTTTCCAATACATTCTTTTGTAATGAAATATAATTTTCTGCTTTTTTACGATTTATTTTAGTAGGAATTAAATGACAACCAGATAAAATAAAAATTCTATAATAAGTAACACCTCTTATAATCTTTTCTGAAACAGTGGTTTTCAATCCAAGACTTCTACAAATATAAACAATATCATAAACAATTGCAGGGTCTTTTTGAGCTATTTCAAAATTATGTTTTTTAGAATCATAAGAACCATCAGTGTCAATAATACCAGCTAAAAATTCTAATCTACTTTGTTTATCAGTATAAATGTACTCTTTTGGAATATATTTATTATGAAGAACTCCCATATTAAAAAGTTCTTGTCTAAACCAATTATCCGAAGCATCTTCACATTTTACTAATGTAATTCTTTTAGCATTAGAATTAGTATCTGCAATCGAATAATCAAGATTATTATTTTTTGAATATTCTTTTAAATAATCAATTACTTCACTATCTTCATTGGTAAATCTACATGTATCTTTATCTCCATCACCAATCCATAATCCAAAAACATAAGGTTCAATTTTAACATTCTTTTTATCAAAATCAATACATGTTTTTATAAGAGCATGATTATCTTTCCAGCGAGGATGTTCTTTAATCATATTTATATAATCTGGAGCAGTCATAGTAATCGGTTTACATATATTACCATAACTTTTCCTATAAATCATATAAATATCATGCTTACTATTTACAACATGAGATTCACCATTTAAAGGAGTAACTTCGTATAAATCATCTTCACCATTTATAGTAGCTAATACTGTACGAGGATTTCCGTCATGTCCCATAAGTTTATCACCTACTTTAATATCTTGAACAAATTTAATTTGTCCATCAGACATTATAAAACCAGTATTTTCCCCAAAACATTTACCTGCTTCCTCAAAATCAGTTTCAATAGCTTTCTTACCTACTGCGGCACTTTCATTTTTACCAATAGCAACACTCAAAAGTTTACTACGAAATCCGAAAGCCTTTTGACCTTCTTTTGATTTCTTATATCCAAGTTCAATACCTTTATCAAAGTTCTCACTTAAATAACCTCTTCGCCAATAAGTTTTATCTTCATACCAATCAAGATTAACTTTAACCATATAAGATGTAGCACCTTTCTCAGTTAAGTAATCCATTTGGTCGGCAGCAAGTGTAACAGTTACATTCTTATTTGCGTTAATAGTATTAGCTGCTTGACTACCACGTTTATATGAAAAACCTTTACGACGAGCTTTTGCCTTACATAAGTTACAACTATTATTAGCAATCAGCTCATCAATCTTAAAGTTCCAATAATCTCCATCCCAAAATCGAGGAAAGCCTTCAACAGTATTAACCTTAAATCTTCCCTCTTTATCTAACTGTTTACGTTCCTTTTCATTAGGAGCACGTTCGATACGACCATAATTAAGATAATTATAATGGTCGCCAGTTATACGAACTTTATGAAGTAAAGCCTTACGTTCAACATCAGATTTAGCTGCTAAATAAGCAGGAATATCTTTAATATATAATTTACAATATGCCTGAACACCTTTAACTCGTCTATCCATTTCACGTTGCCAAAACTTTACGGCATTAGGACTATCATCAGGTTCAAGACAATAACATCCATGTTTCTCATAAAAGTCTGCAACACGACTGAATATTTCAGTACCTACGAAAACAAAGTCTATTTTCATAAGTACACCACCACTTTCACCTATAAAAAAATCGTTATCTCTGTCAATCCAAGGTTTACCAGTAAAACGACAAATACTTGAAGATAAAGGTTTGTAACTTTCTTTATCTTCAAGTATGTAATCTATAAACGGACTTCGACCAGTTTCATAACCATAACGATTGTCTTTACGATAATGTTTCTGTTTCGTTAGGAGCATTAGATGCTCTATCATTTGTTCCGTCATAGCTATCTCTATATTCAGCTCCACCACGAATTGATGTTACACCTTTTTCAATCTTATCCCACTTATCATTAAGCTCAGTAAGACTTTCAACTCGCGCAGGAATTTCATTAGCAATTTTAATAATCTGTTTAAGAGTATCTTCACAAAGAGCTAAATCTTTCATTTCAAGTTCTTTCGACATTAAATCTTCTATACCATCAGTTAATGTACGAACTAACTTACTTGAAAGATTCAGAGATTTAATAGTAGAATTAATTAAATCTTCAACAGCTGTAATATTAAGATTTGATTTTACAAATTCAATAGCAGATAAAACAACTTTATCCGGTAGATAAGATTCATCTAAACCAGCATTAGACTTAGCATAAGCATAAGCTTCTTTTTTAGTAAGTCCTGCTTTCGTTACATAACCTTTTCTATCGGATAAATATAGTATAAATCTAAATTCTTTTTCTGCAAAAGATTTATCTTTACTATCATCACGAGCATATATCTGTTGAAGTAAAGGATATTGAAGTATCTCTTCTACATCAAGAATTAGTTTATCATTTTCTATCTTAAATCCATGTACCATATATCATCGACTTGATATAAATATTAATACAGCGTTTAAAGCAATAGAACCAGCTGCAATCCAACCATTTCTACGTTTCTTTTTTCGTTCAGCTAAATATCTTTCTTGATAATCAATTAACTTATTATTGAGTGAATCAAGGCCACCAAAAGAAACAACCAAAAGACTATCACGAATAGCAATATGATAAGACTGGAAGGATATAACGCTATCTTGTACCCTTTGAATTTCACTGGCAGTAAGATAAAGTTTTTCATACTTTTCACCTTCAAGAAGTTTTATAGCTAACTTACGAGTTTCTTTTGGAGTAAAAACAATAACTGTATCGCCATTAATCTTGTATCTTTTTTGCGATATAGCGGAGAACGGAATCATCACTAATGATATTACTATCATTAAAATCACTTTCAGCTTTCTCATAAATAGTAATAGTTTTTTGTTCAATTCCTCTAAGACTATCAATAACAAATTGTTGTTCATTAATAATCGTATCATATTTCTTAATGAAACTATTAAGACTATCTCTTAAAGATTTAATAGTTTCATCATGTCTTTCAATACCTAAAAACTTACGATTAACATATCTACCAAAATAAGTAGCTCCAATACCAATCGCAAGAATCAAAACAATATAATATATATATCGAACAGTATCTTTCATAACTTACAAATCTAAATCCATTTCATTAATAAGAACATAAGATTGAGTTCCTTTACCAATCGCCTTATCAAACAAAGGAATAATAATGTCATTCCATTGATTTACATCTTTGATAACTTGACAACCAGCAGAATAAAGACCAATTTCATCACTTACTTTCCAGCTTGACGCCCTATGTAAATTAATACCAAACATACCAAAGTCAGTATTATCGGTAATATCAATTTTGTCATCTTGATTATTGTCACGAATTACTTGACAAGGATTAGCTTGAACAAGTGCTTTATATTGTCCTTTATGTTTACCTATTTTCCAAAGAGCTTTGTGTACACCTTCTCGAAGAACTGCACAACCTTTATTATTAACAGGAGTTTCAAGATTTAGATTACTTGGGTCAGTAGTAGCTTCAAAAACCATACATTCCCATATATTAAAATCTCGTTCATAAAACATTACAATAACATCGTTATAATGTTTAGTACAAGTACTTTTAGAACGAATACCCCAGATATTAAGATTAATAGGATATTTATCATTTTTCCTAAATATAGGATATTCTAAATCTTTAGCAATTTCAATAAATCTATTTGGTAAATCATTTACACCAATAAGTTTATTAAATAATGCGTTATATTTTGATTCCTTTGTTGCTTTCATATTTGTAATACTTTTTGTAACTTGTGTGGGCCTCGCTCCGCTCGGCCTTTCGGGTGCTCCGCACCCTCACCCGGTGGGGGAGTGGGTTGGACGCCCACTGGCGACACCATTTGTATCATCACTTATAACACTTCTATCGTCCAAACTAAATTTTATAGTTGCCCACGATAATTACTATTAAAAATCCTAATAAGATTTACTGCAAGTTTACCACGAGTATCTATATAATAAATCTTAATAGTTTTCATAATTTAAAAAAGTGTTTTAGCAGTTTTATAAATATGTTTACTTGAATAATCAGCAATCATCATTCCGACTTCATTTTTAAGATAAGGAATATCATACATTTCTACGACTTCTTCATCTTCTTCATTTTCGTCTTGAAATTGATTCTGAATAGTTCTAATATGACAGAGAATAATTCCTACATTTTTATAACCCCAGCTCTCAACAAGATTAGCATAAGTAGAAAGTTGCATTGCATAATGATTACCTATACTATCAGCGAGGTGGTCAAGTGGTGCACCGAAATATTCCTCTTTATAAATAAAATTATTGAGGTCAAGTGTACCATCAAGTTTCTTATCATAATAACCACTTTCAAATCTAATTGGAGCTTTATTAGTTTTCCAGTCTAAAATAATAAATTCCTTATCACGAATTAAGAGAATATCAATAAGACCGGAAACAAGGTTTTGACTATCATAAACACCAATCTCAGCGTAAATATGATAACCTTTTGTAACAAGAGCAGCAATCAGACTAAATATATCAGGATACTTTTCTCGAATACCAGTCTTAACAAAATATTCAAGATTTAGCTTACCGTATTTATGACTACCAACAATATCATCTATCGTATAGATTCTATCATTGATAAAACCATTAGCGTTCAGCTTATATCCATTACAAGTCTTAATAGCAGTTTCAAGGTAATTATGTTTCTTTGTTCCTTTATCACAAGCCTTAATAGTTTCTTGTTCCCATTCCCAAAGAATTTGTTTCTTAGTTTTACCTTTATATTTTTGATATTTTGGATGTTGAGGATTCTTACCTATACGTTCACACGCTGCGGCAATTTCTTCTTTCTTAAATTCTTGCGTATATTTACCAATAAGAGTAGTAACAGATATATAACCATTACCTAAATCATCTGTGTACTTATGTTCCTCTTCATTAAAGTACAGTATTCTACCCTTTGGCAAAATCTTTTCTGAAACGCATTTTTTTCCCATCTTCTTCGGCAGTTCTACGTCTACGACGATTAGCAATATGATAAGCAATAATCTTTGCTTTACGTTCCTCTCGACTTAAACCTTCAAGTTCCTCAGCATGAGTTTTCTTAAAGAACTTAGCTGGACTGTATTCAAATCTACCAACACGAGGAACACTAACAACTTCATCTCCTCGCATCATAGCTTTGGCAACACTATCCTTTTGTGTTCTTTCCAGTAACTCTAATACTTTCGCCTTTTGGTCAGGTCTTAACTTTTCCCAAGCTGCAACACTTCGTTTATAAGAAGCAGGTCGTCGAAGAACATAAGGTTTAAGATGTTTTTCAATACGTTCATCTACGAAAGGAACTAACTTATCATAAACAAAAGGATTAAGCATAGTTTAATTATTAGTAGCAAAAGATTCAATCCAGACACCTACGATAGAATATTCATCTACAAGAACAAATTCACTAAACTTAACAGTTCCAACACCAATAATAGATTTACCTTCACGATGAACTTTCTGTTTAGCTGTAAGTGTTTGAGTATCGCCCGGAATCTGAATAAGAGTAGGAATACAACCGTTTTCCAGTTTTACTTTATCTCCAATGTTAAGACCTTTGACATTTTCGGCAACAGCCATAACAGTATAAGCTTTAGCTGGAATCTTATTAATCTCCTCGTTATTAAGAATATTAAGAGTAGATACTTCAAAATCTGCACGAAGAAGAACTTTGTTACCACGAGGACTAAATGCAATTTTTGTTTTCATAGTTTTATTTTGTTTAGGATTTACATTATTATAACTACGAGTACAAATATATAATATAATCTTATCTTATGCAAGTAAATCTAAATAAATTTCAAATTGAATTAATAAAATTATCACTATCAGAAGCAGAATTATCAATAAGTCTAATAGTAATTACAGTATTAGCGATTAAAAGACCTCACGAGTGGGCGTCCAACCTGCTCCCCCACCGGGAGTACACAAGTTAAAACTAATAAAATCCCTATTAAAAGCTCTTCAAAGTTTACCACTTTTTGCATTACCAGTTTTCCCACCAAAAGAATCAATTTTGGCGACATTAGTATCTTGACCAGTTGCACTACTAAAATCACTAATTTTTGAACTAATTTTTTCGTTATTAAATTCGTTATTAATTACGTGATTATTTGATATAGTTTCTGAATTACGAGTTGGAATTCGTATATATATTATATATTCATTATTTGTAATAATATTACTTGTAATATTATTACTATATATAGGTATATGGTCAATTAATTCAAAAATTCATTCAAAAATTACGGAAAATAATGATGCAAAAATTGTAGATTTTAGTGAAGATAGAGGTCATTTTACAGGTAATTTTACAGGTCAAATTACAAGTAATATTGAAATTACATTAAAAATTAATTCAAAAATTAAGGAAAATGGTAATGAAAATAATAGAGATTTTAATAAATAAACTAATGAAATTTTAAGTAAAATTAAAAATAAAGAAAATAAAGATTCAAAAATTAGAGATTATTTTCATATTTTTAATAGTATAGATAATTAAATTTTTAATGATAATTCATATATTTTTATAAGTGTTTTTATAGATAATGAAAATAAAAATAGATTTTCTAATGATTTTAATAACTTTTGTAAAGATAAAAATGAAGATTTTAATAATAAATTTTGTGATAAATCTATAAGTGCTTTTGTAAGTGAATATAAATTGTAAGAAAAAGTTATAAAGATTTTAATGAAAATGATAATATTAATAATGATAATAAAATGAAAGATTGAAATATTAATGTAAATGTTTTTACAGATATCGGAAATAATATGGATGTTTATAATAAACTTATGAATCTTAAAATGAATAAAAGATGTAAAAATAAAAATGATAATTTTAGATATTACAATAGTGATAAAAATATTAAAGGTTTTTAAGATTTATAGATTGAATGAAATGATAATATAAAGAATAAAGATTTTAATAATTATGAAAGTGTTTACAAAGGTATAGAAAATAATATAAGTATTTGTTATAAATTTCAAAATGATTTTAATGATTATTTTCAAGATAAAAATAATAAAAATATTAATGATTATAAAAGTATTTTTGTTAGTGTTAAAAATAAAGATAATCAAATTACAGATTCTTTTCGGATTTTTAAGAATATTGATAGAGATGATTATAATGATGATTCAAATATTAATGTAAATGTTTTTGTAAATGTTTTTGTAAATGTTTTTGTAAATAGTGAAAATAAAGATATTAATATTAAAGATTTTCATAATTTTTGTAAAGATATAAGAATGAATTTTAATGATGATTTTAGTAATATTGTTATTAGTCTTTTTATAGATATTAGAAATAATATAAATGTTTATATCATGGGAGTGTTTATACAAATAATGATGATAAAGATAAATATTTTATATATTTCAATGATTTTATAATGATAGATAAAGGGGATTTTATAGATAATTTTAATGACGAATGTGTGAGTTTTATTATGGGTATCGGAAATAATATAAATGTTTATATTGTGGAAGTACCTAATGAAACTGCCCCGTCCATTCAAGGGTTTGCGAAGCCCCCCGCTTGAGATTGCAGGAAAGGAAAAAAATAAACGTTTCCTGAATAGTCTAACTAAATATTATTCAACTATGGCAAAGCAAATCAAAGAGGCAACCGAAACTGTTGTTAAGGTTGTTCGAATTAGTGGTAAAACTAAACCGCTGGCAATTAATGGTAAAGAAAATACCGATAACGTCGTATTCTTGCGTGCGTTTGATGCCGAAAGCGGTGCGAAACTTGATACACCGCTAAGTATCACAGAAAGTAGGGCAAAAATGTTCGGTTTTTCGTGCTTGTGTATTAGCGAGGAAACAGCCGAACGCGATAACGCCGGAAACATGGTCGAGGAACTGAATACGCTGGCAAATCCGCCCAAGTACTACGAAATGACACTTCGAGTAGTACCGAAAGGCGAGCCGGGCGAATGGGGTTACAAGACCAAGAAGGCCGTGACGGTGGACGGCAAAGAGTACAAAGCGGGCGAACTCGTTCCCTATCGTACTACTGGCACAATGATTGTCGAAGCTATCGGCAAAGAGTACAAAGATACTGATTTCAAGAGTGCCGCAATTAATCGTATCAACGGGGCCGCAAACGCTGCCGGTGATATGGCATATCGTGTTGAAACTTTCCGTCTGATGTTCGGACGTATTCCGAATATGGCTAACGAGGAAGACAGAAATACATTGCTTTCTCTTCCAGTAGCACACTAAACTCGTAACGTTAAGAATGACGAACGTCGTAATGATGTTCGTCATTCTTTTCGTAAATTACAAGTTTCATTACGACCAACACTTTAATTTATATTACGACTAATACTATTAAAACTATGAAATGGTTAGGATTTATAGCATTAATTCTAATTGAATCGTTAGCTATATTCGGTTTATCATTAGAAAAAATAGGATTTACTATTCCGCAAGCGATATTAATTTCGTGTTATGTTGTGTTATTAATTATCACAATTACGGGATTTATTATTACGCATTTTGTAAATCTACAAAAAGAAAGAGAAAAAGAATTTCGAATTTTAATACGAGAATTAAGAGAAATTAAAGAAGTAGTAGGAACATCTGAAACACGAGTAATTAAATTAGAAAGTTTAATAGAAAATGATGTAAGAAATGATATAGAAAAAGTAAATGAATTAATAAGAAAAGCATAATTAGTTGCGGAGGTATTATCTCCACTTTTATTTTTATCATTTCCACTATCAGAATCTCCAATTTTAGGCAAATAATCTCTTTATAATTGTTCTTAACAATCTTATAATATTTTTGATATTAATATTTTCATTTTTATTTTTAATATCATTCTTTTTATTATTTCATATTCTTTTTATTATTAATTTTTTATCATTAATTTCTTTAATATTTTTATCATTTTTCATATTTTTATTTTCATTAACAATCTCAATTTGATTTCCTATAATTATTCTTAATAATTTTATATCATTTTTAATAGTAATATCTTTTTTATCATTTTCAATAATAACTGTAATAATATTTTCTTTTCTTTTATCTTTAATATTTTCATTATCTTTTCAATTAAGAACATTTATAATATTTCTCATTGAAATTGCGATAGTAATTGTAATAAAAATTGAAATAATTATTTCTTTATTTTTACATTTATTATTACTATTTCGATTTTCAATAATAATTATTCTATCATCTTCAATAATAATTATAATAATTATTTCTCTATTTCTTTCATTCTTTTTAATATTATGTTTAACTATAAAATTTATATGAAATTTACAAATAATTTCTTTATCACCTTTACCATAATTTTAGGCAAATAGTATTCCAATCATTGTTATTATCAAAATCATTATAATAATTGTAATAGAAATTACTTTAATATCTACATTCTTTTATTATTTATTAAATTTAACATTTTCAATATGATTTATAATAACAACTACAAAAGTTTTATACTATATATATTTGTAATATTATTTACCTAAATTATCTCTTTATCTTTTTCATTCATTTTATCATCTCGATTTTCATTATTAATTGCCATTGTAATTGTAATAGAATTTGTAATATTAATTGTAATTATTTATTCTTTACTTTTATATTACTTATCTTTATTATCAATTATATTACTTATCTTTATTATCAATTATATTAATTTTAACATCTTTATTATCATGACTTGTGCTATCATTGGATTTATTATTTCCTTTTTATTTGTTAAATTAGCAGACATAAATGGTAAATCAGCGTTTACACTAACAGAAAAACTACAAGCATCATTTCTGATATTCTTATTCGCAGGATATTGGATTGTATTACTTGCAAAATATCTTATTTCATTAATTTAATCAATTATGAACACAACAGAATCTCCTAAACGAAAAATATCTGCATTAGAACGAACAATATTTGCAGGTATGAGTAATATTTCAATGCCTGATATGATGGCATTACATAAGAAATTTCCTACATTAGCTATCGAAGATATTTATGATATACTTAGTTCGATAAAAACATCTGCATTAGGTACAACATCACGAGAATTTATTCTCATATATGTAGAAGTAAGACTTCTTAGTTTACGAAAATCTAAAACTATTGAAGAAGCAATAGTACAAACTCGTGAAATATCAGAAAAAGTACAAGCTCTCATATCTCGTAATAAAGAATTAAATGACCGACTTGAAAGACAAACATCTTATATCGGTAAACTTCAACGAGAACTATCAACATTCAAATCAGTAAATAAAAATATTAAAATAGTATCTCTCGTACTATTATTCTTACTGATTGGTCAAATTATAGCACATTTTACATTATAAATTTTAACAATAATTCAATTATGTCGAACAGTATGTTTTTTCTTCCTTGTATTTGTATCATCATTTGCTTTATTATTTCCGCTATTATTTATACCTATAATAAGGCCAAAGATAGAGCAGTTAATAAGGCTATTAATGATGATATTCAAGATGGTTTTGTATGCTTGGGGGATGTTTATATTAATAAGTATTCTATTGAATCTATTTATTTAGATGATAATGGACATCTTGTTGATATTAAAACAGACCACAATCAGTATTCTTATCGTTTTACAAGTGAAAGTTCATATCATAAATATCTTGATTATCTTGAAGATACTTGTAAAATTAATACAATGATTCATAATCAATATTAATTTATGATATGGAAAATAATAGCAATAGTCTTTTGGAGTTTAATAGGTCTAATAGGCTTTTGCAAATGTATTGACGGTGATGAATCAAAAACTCTCACTGGTATTATTTATATAATTATTTCATTAGCTTTCCTAACTGGTATTGCTATTGGAGTATAAACTGTTAATCATATGACTGCTAAACTAATTGTATCTGTTAAAGAGGTAAACGGTATTGCACAAGTCGTTTACTATTGTAAAGAACGTCGGCGTATTTATCGTAAATCGTTTGCTGATACTGTTCGAGAATTTCGTGATGCTTATAGAAAAACTAACAAAAAATAAGTTGCAACTGGAGAGGGCTACGCAGCTGGGCTACGCCCAGCCGCTCCGCTCCCCGGTGGGAGAGGAGGTTGCACGCCCACTTGTCACGTTACTTACGAAATTATTATAACTCTTATTATTAATAATATTAAAACTATGTTATGTGAAATTATATCTGAAACAAAAGGTACTATTATTAATTTACCTATACAAGGTGATATTAATGTTAGTCGTAACGATTATATCGAAATCAATAATGTTCGATATGTAGTTCATCGAAAAGAATATATTCTTAAAACTGAAACTGAACCTACTGGAAGACAAGTTTATATTACTCGAATTGTTATTTATGTCATGTAAATTATGCCAAATTTAGAAGATTGTGTTATTCAGTTCGAAGACCCTAATCCAACAATGACTCGTGTCGAAAATGCTCCTGCGGGTGTTGGTACTGATATAGTATTTCCAAGTGTGGAACCGGAACATTTACGAGGTGGGTCATTATCTGCTGTAAGACCTATGACTGTTGCAGAATATAATAATATCTACGCAAATGATTATAAAACTGAAAGAAATACTGGAAGTATCATTCTTATTATGATTGTTGCAACAATTTGCTTAATTAAAGTCATTAGAGCTGCGAAAAAATCAGATTAGCCAAGTATGACTACTGAACAAGAAAAAGATTTTAAGAAAAGAGGTATATATAATGATATTATTCTGATGACAAATCTGACAATGATATATTGTTATATTATGTTCTTTGCTCTTGAAGAAGTTGTTAATATCTTTGGTAAACGTTATCGACATTCAACCAAGTATTATTATAATATCGTTCGAGAAGTTCTCGATAGAATTAATTGTGATAATATTAATTGTTTCAAAACAAGTCAGCAAGATGCTGGTCAAATGGTTTTGGATATTGCTAAAGAAATCGAAGATAGACTTGCTTTTGATGATAAACAGTTATATATCCTATTTGTTATTAATCAAAAGGCTTACGATAATATTCATAGGTTTGAACCTGAAGTTACAAGTATATTTAAGAAACAAATTGAATACATTTATCGTAAACTAATTGATTATTGTCCTGTAACATTGGATAAAGACAAAATGGCTATTGCAACTATTGTCATTAATCAAGTTATTAATAAAATTAAAGCTCGTGAGGAATCTAATGGTTCATTCACTATTATATATGATGATGCAAAATAAATTTTAAGATTTGTTTGGTCATACCATATATAATTATTATATTTGAATCATAAATAATAAACAAACAAACACAAGAACTATGTCTTACATTATCACTCGTGCTAACGAAAATAATAAAGTTGGTAAAATGGGAAAAGGTCGCAAAATCAGTCATGTTCAAACTATCGTAGTTGATGATGATGAACGTAATAAATGTCGGCCAGTATATCGTGTAACGCTTATTCACAAAAATAATAAGTAATAAATTAATATAACAAGTTGTAAATACATTATCATAATAAAATATGTAATGAGTAGAAATCCTCGATAGGCAATCCAGTATTAAACTACTATTTTTACAACTTGTTTTCTTGAACTATGGTGTAATGGTAACACATAAGATTTTGGTTCTTAGATTTCAGGTTCGAATCCTGATAGTTCAACTATTATAGATAATCATGGCAGAGATATAAATGCACCCAATGGATTGGTTGGTGATGCAGTAAGTCGAGACTTAACTGTATTTTAGGCTGGTGTAAGTCCAGCTGATTATCTATAATTACGCCGTGTTAGCTTTAATGGTAGAGCAGCTGACTTGTAATCAGCAGGTTGTAGGTTCGAATCCTATACACGGCTCACATTGGGATTGTTGTGTTCCAAATGTTGATGTTTTGAAATGGACATCTCGGAGTACTTCTGTTGTGATAATAGTGGTACTCTTTTTCATGTAAATTCTAATCTAATATATAATATTATGACTTTAATCACTCTACCTTCTGGAACTGTTTTAGCTAATGATTACACTCTTCCGATTATTGTTATTAGTAAAGTTCTTATGGCTAATGACAACAATCCTCATGCTAAATTGTATCCGTATTATTTTACAATCATGTATGCTAATGGAGTTTCAATTCCTATCATAGCTAAAACATTAGCAGAAGCTGAACTTGATAGACAAATAGTTGTTAAAGCTATTACTTCTACAAAAGATTCAAATGTGAATTAAATAATAGGTTTAAGGCGGATTGGCGAAATTGGTAAACGCATCGGACTTAAAATCCGACGAATAGTAATATTCTTGCAAGTTCAACTCTTGTATCCGCTACAAGTGTCCAAATAATGGACGCGAGTGTATCAATCCGAGTACACAATCTTGCAGACAAAACTGTCAAAAATCTGTGAGTTAAAAATGTGACAGTACTTATGGATACTCATAAGGCTAACGCTGGCGCCAAGCGGAATATATTATGTGAGTTTTAACACGTTCATTTAGTAATGATGTTGTTAATGCTGACGAGCAACGAACAAGAAACGAGAGTACTCCTCGTTCTTGTCTTTTTAATGATGACGAAACCCGCGCGACA
>ERZ827088.569-NODE-569-length-53560-cov-4.494066_pt1 | contig 53560 bp, 28 predicted proteins | sample MGYA00519922_ERZ827088 | MGnify/ENA primary metagenome ERZ827088 (study PRJEB31778, sample SAMEA3449254) | human gut metagenome | biome: human gut; feature: human-associated habitat; material: faeces | place: United Kingdom | collected 2010/2012 ...
TTTGGGCTACTTCGAGTATTTCCAATTCTGCGAAGACATCGGGGCTGAGCCGCTGCCCGTGCTTGCTGCCGGAGTGACCTGCCAGAACACGCCATCACGGCCCGGACAACTGCTGAGCGGAGGCCAGCAAGGGGGTATCCCGATGGACGAGATGGATGAATACGTCCAGGACATACTGGACTTGATAGACTATGCCAACGCCGACCCGAAGACCAACAAATGGGCACGGATGCGCGCCGAAGCGGGACATCCGGCCCCGTTCAACCTCAAATACATCGGCATTGGCAATGAAGACCTCATCACTGACACATTTGAGGAACGCTTTACCCTCATCTACGAAGCCATCCGCAAACATTATCCCGACATCACGGTCATCGGCACGGCTGGCCCTTTCTACGAAGGCACGGACTACGAAGAAGGATGGGCACTGGCCGACCGACTGAAAGTGCCCGTTGTGGATGAGCATTACTACAACCCGCCCGGATGGTTTATACATAACCAAGACTTTTACGACCGCTATGACCGGGAGAAACCGAAAGTCTACTTGGGCGAATATGCCGCACACCTGCCGGGACGGCCCAACAACATCGAAACGGCATTGGCCGAGGCCCTCTACCTGACAGCCGTCGAGCGCAACGGTGACATCGTCACCATGACGTCCTACGCGCCGCTCCTCGCCAAAGAGGGACACACACAGTGGAATCCTGACCTCATCTATTTCAACAACCGTGAAGTGAAGCCCACCGTAGGCTACTACGTGCAGCAACTCTACGGACAGAATGCCGGCGACATCCATTTAGCCTCGACCGTGACCACAGACAGCCGGCGCGAGGATGTGAACAAGCGCATCGCCGTCTCAGCCGTGACCGACAGCCGTACGGGTGACCTCATCGTGAAATTGGTCAATCTGCTGCCCGTGGAAGTGCGTTCGAGCATTGCGCTCCGGGGTTTCGGGGCATTCAGGCCGACTGCCGCCCGGACCGTGCTCACAGGACGGCCCGATGACCGCCGGGCACACCCCGCGACTTCGACACTCGAAACGGACGGGACGGAATTTCCCTGCCTCCTGCCTGCCTATTCGTTCACCGTCCTGCGGCTCAGCCCGCAATAGGGGGACAACGACATTATCCGAAATCTAAAACATACTGCTCATGAAACATTTTCTATCCATTACCCTCTCCCTGCTCCTCTCGCTGGGAGCTGTCCTGACAGCATCGGCCGATGACGGGCCCGCTTCGGGGAAAAGAGAGACATTCGAAGTGGGAAAGGGCACTTTCCTGCTCAACGGTAAGCCTTTCGTCATCAAGGCTGCCGAAGTGCACTACCCGCGCATACCCGAACCCTATTGGGAACAGCGCATCCTGTCCTGCAAGGCTCTCGGCATGAACACTCTCTGCCTCTACGTCTTTTGGAACATCCATGAACCTCAACCAGGCAAGTTCGACTTCTCGGGCAACAACGACATCGCCAAGTTCTGCCGCCTCGCACAGAAGCATGGGATGTATGTCATCGTGCGTCCCGGACCCTACGTGTGCGCCGAATGGGAAATGGGTGGTCTTCCCTGGTGGTTGCTGAAGCAGGAAAACATCCGTCTGCGCACGCTCGATCCTTACTACATGGAGCGTGTGGGTCTCTTCATGGACGAAGTAGGCCGTCAGCTCGCCGACCTCCAAGTGACACGCGGGGGCAACATCATTATGGTGCAGGTGGAGAATGAGTATGGCTCCTATGGCGTGGACAAACCTTACGTCTCGGCCATCCGTGACCTGGTGCGCCGAGCAGGGTTCACCGACGTCCCCCTATTCCAATGCGACTGGAGCTCGAATTTCACCAACAATGCCCTCGATGACCTTCTATGGACAGTCAATTTCGGGACAGGAGCCAACATCGACGAACAATTCCGCAAACTGAAAGAACTTCGCCCGGACACGCCGCTTATGTGTAGCGAGTTCTGGAGCGGATGGTTTGACCACTGGGGGCGAAAGCATGAGACGCGCGATGCACGGACGATGGTCGACGGCATCAAGGACATGCTCGACCGCGGCATATCGTTCAGCCTCTACATGACTCACGGAGGGACGACCTTCGGATGGTGGGGAGGAGCCAACAATCCGGCTTACTCGGCCATGTGCAGCTCCTACGACTACGATGCCCCCATCAGCGAAGCGGGATGGACCACTCCGAAATACTTCCTCCTGCGTGACCTCCTGAAGCAATACATTCCCGAAGGGGAAACCCTCCCCGAACCGCCCGCGCCCTATCCGGTCATCGAAATCCCGGCCGTCACCGAATGGCAAGTCGCCCCGCTCTTCGATAACCTGCCCGAGCCGAAACACTCTGACGACATACGCCCGATGGAGATGTTCGACCAGGGTTGGGGTTGCATCCTCTACCGCACGACGCTCCGGGACGACGCATCAGGGGAACTGCACCTTGACGAAATGCATGATTGGGCACAGGTATTCGCTGACGGGAAGCTCCTCGGACGCCTTGACCGCCGCAAGGGCGAATTTACATTGCCCCTGAAGGAAACCCTCAAGAAGGGCACGCGACTTGACATCCTGGTCGAGGCAATGGGACGTGTCAACTTCGACAAATCCATCCACGACCGCAAAGGCATTACCAAGAAAGTAGAAATCATCCGCGATGGACAGGCCACGGAGCTGAAAGGATGGACCGTCTACAGCCTCCCGCCCTTCTATGATTTCGTCAGCGACAGAAACTTCCGTCCCGGAAAGGCTGTCGACGGTCCTGCCTGGTATCGTGCGACATTCACCCTCGACCACACGGGCGACACATTCCTCGACATGCAGACATGGGGCAAGGGCATGGTCTGGGTCAACGGGCACGCCATGGGACGATTTTGGGAAATAGGCCCTCAACAGACGCTCTACATGCCGGGATGCTGGCTCCGCGAGGGCGAAAATGAAATCATCGTGCTTGACCTCAAAGGACCGGCAGAGATGAAAGTCCCCGGACTGAAGCGCCCCATCCTCGACATGCTGCGCGTGAAAGCTCCCGAGACGCACCGCAAGGACGGACAGAACCTGAAGCTCGCAGGCGAAACGCCTGTCCATTCCGGTACGTTCGCCAAGGGCAACGGCTGGCAGGAGGTGAAGTTCAAAGCCCCGGCAGAAGGCCGCTACCTGTGCCTCGACGCGACTTCCAACTATGACGGCACCAACATCGCAGCCATCGCCGAGCTGGATGTCTTGGACGAGAACGGCCGCCCGTTGCCGCGCGAGGACTGGAAGGTCGTATATGCCGATAGCGAAGAAACCCGCAGCGGCAACCGTACGGCGGATAAAGTATATGACCGTCAAGAAAGCACGTTCTGGCAGACAGTGGACAACACGGCCTTCCCCCATCAGCTCATCATCGACCTTGGCGGACAGCACAAGGTGACGGGACTCCGCATGCTGCCACGCGCCGAAGCCGGTGCGCCAGGTCTGATAAAAGACTATAAGGTGTATGTGAAGGCATCGGACTTCACCTATTAAATAAGGTATATATCCGACATTCCTGACTGCGGTATGCAGGCACGGACGGAGCGGCAGACGCTCACCGGGGCTTGCATACCGCTCTTTTTATGCCCGAACGTCCCGTCAGACTTACGTCATTTGTCAATAGTTTTATGAATAAGGAGGGATGAAAAAAACACGAATTTCCCGTTAAACCCCAACGAACCCCTCGTCGGGGTTTAACGAGACCCTCGTGGGGGTTTAACGAGGGGTTCGTTGGGGTTTAACGGGAATCCCGTCGGGGTTCACCGACTTTACTATTGATTATCAATCATTTACAAAACACACTTTGAAGGGAATGGAGGAAAAGGAGGGAAATGTACGTGTCAGGCTTTTTCTCAATGCGGATTTCACTCCGATACGTCAGCCGTCATCACGACACCGCTATTCGGGCGAATGGAGACCCGGACCGCCCCGGGCTTCTTCACGGTGCGTGTCGCGGACCGCAGACAGCCCGTCTTCGGTTCGTCCTCATAGACTTCGACCGTTGTCCCGCGGGCGAGCATCGGCAGGTCGAGTGTCAGTTCGACCGTCTCCGGCTCGGCATTGATGCCTGCGACATACCAGCGCGAACCGTGGCGGCGGGCCAGGACACAGTAACGGCCCGGATAGCCCTCGATGAACTGTGTCTCGTCCCACGTCGTGGGCACTTCCTTCATGAAGCGGATGGCAGCCTCGGGCGCATCGGTGAGGTTGTTTGGAGTCAATGCGAAATTCTGGATGGGATTTTGGAAGAGGACGGCTGTAGCCAGTTGGAAGGCATCCGTCGTCCGCCGTGTGCATCCCCCGTCATTCGTACGGTTGAGCCGTCGGTTGAGGATGACGCCGCCGAACTCCATGCACCCGACCGTGTTTCGCAGGAAAGGATGCAGGCAGGCATTGAAGGCCTCCTCGTCGTCAAAGCGTTGATTGAACACCAAGTTCTCAGAAGCCAGTACCGCTTCACTACCCACGTAGTTGGGATACATCCTCTCCCAGCCCCGCGGCAGGGTGCAACCGTGGAAGATGACCAGTAGGCCGGCGTCGTCGGCATCGCTCAGGATGGCCTCGTAGAGTCTCATGGTCTCCTGCTTGTCTCCTCCGAAGAAGTCCACCTTTATCCCCTTCACGCCCAGCGAGGCCAGCCAACGCATCTCCCGTTTGCGTGCGATGGGGTCGTCCATGCAGCCGGTCGGGCTTTGGGAAATGTCGTTCCAATAGCCGCTTGAACTGTACCAGAGGAAGAGGCCGACGCCTTTGGAGCGTGCGTAGGAAGCGAGGTCGGCCATGCGCCGGCGTCCGATGCGCTCGTCCCAGAAGTTGTCGATGAGGACGAACTCATAGCCGAGGGCAGCGGCGAGATCGATGTAGCGGAGCTGGTCATCGTAGTTAATACTACCGTCCTGCCAGAGTATCCAGCTCCATGTCCCCCGCCCGTAGGTGTAGGCATGGGAAGAGGGATAGCGCGGCTCAGTGACATCCCAGGGGACAGTCGTTTCGACGATGGGTTCCAGGGAGTCGCCGACGGTCACCGTGCGCCAGGGAGTACGTGCCGGGAGAGCCATGCCGGGGCTGGCTGTCCCGTTACCATTGTTCTCCTCAGGCATGGGGAAAGCGATGGTGTAAAGCCCTTCGGGGGTCGCGTCGCTGAGGTGCGAGGCGCAGTAGCGGCTGTCCACACCAGTCTCGCTCACTAAAGCCCAGTGGTCGTCACCGATATGGAACAATGCGGGGAATGTATAACCTTGGCCGTATTGGGAAGGTTCGCCTATCGGGGCATCGGCTTTGTAGTGTTCCTCGTAGCTTGGCTTCGTGCGCTTCCAGCCTGTCATCGCGTCGCTCTGCGGGGTGAGGAAGGTGGTCGTCCCTGCGGGAAAGTCGAAGCCTGTCGCTTCGCGCCGTATAACGACGCACCCCGTGTCGCCGTAGCGGGGCAATTCATAACGGAAGGCGAGGTCATTGTCGCTCACGCGAAATACGACATCAAACGTCCGCCCCTCCCTGTCGCGCAGGGTGACGGAGAGTTCGTTGGCCCGGTAGTGCACCTCGGACTGCTTGATGCGGTCCAAATGATAGGTCTCGTCGATGGCCCTCTGCCTTGTGCCGGCGAAGGAAAGTCCGGTGGTGAAGTCACCCACATCGGTGACGAATCCCAGCGGAGAGTCCTCGAGGATGGTCTTTCCCTTGTAGGCCACGGCATAGACAGGCCGTCCCTCCATCACCGCGATGTCGACCCGCAGGAGGCTGTCCGGCCCATAGACCACGGCGTCCTGCGCCCGTGCTGCCTGACCGAAGCACAGGGCCATGAGGAGGGCGGGGCATAAATACTTACTCTTTTTCATCATTCTTCATTTCTTTTGGTAAATGCGCACGTAATCTATTTCGTAGCGTATGGGATAGGTTTCGGGGGACACTTCTCCGCCATTGATGCCTCCCACGGCCAGATTGAGCAGGATGTATTGGGGTTGGCGGAAGGGATTGCGCCCCTCTCCGGGCGTGCCGTTGAACGTTTCGGCCAGGCGTATTTCATTGAGCAGCTCGTCGTCGAGATAGATGCGGATGTAGTCCTCGTCCCAATCCATGCGCCAGATGTGGAACTCCGAGGCCCAGTCGGGATTCTGCTCCAGGAAGTGGCTGAAAGGGATAGCCTGTGAGTCCCACCGGGCTACGTAGCGGCGGTCAGTCCCCCAGGCGGCATTGGCCAATATGTGGGGCACGCCCTGCCGGCGGTAGAACTCCATGACGTCAATCTCTCCGCAGGAGGGCCACTCCATGTCGCGCCCCAGCAGCCAAATGGCGGGCCATGCGCCTTTGCCCACCGGGATGCGTGCGCGCACTTCGAGCCGGCCATAGAGGAACTCGTGCTTGCCGGCCGTGGTAAGCGACGACGAGGTGCACTCCACGGTCGGACGCTTCCGCCGCCAATCGCGGCTGCCGGCTTCGTAGAGGGGATTGGGGCGGCTCTCGGGCCGTGCTTCGATGATGAGCAGTCCATTGCGGCACGTGGCGTTGTCCGCCTGATACCATTGCAACTCTTCATTGCGGGCAAATCCGTTCTCGAAATTCCATGAGGCCGAGTCAGGACGGCCCTCGGTGCTGAATTCATCGCTCCACACCAGCTCGTAGCCGTCGGGCTGTGCCCCCACCGGGGACACAACCGCCAACAGGCTACTTACAATACACACAATTAGCTTCATACGCATTCTTTCTTTACAGTTACACAAGATTCTTTCCACAAATATACGCCGTGGAGTCCGGAAGCAGGGTCGTTTTTTTCGGCAAAAAGGGGCGACATTTTCGGTATTTTTGGGGAGAAGCTTCCAAGCCATGAGGAACAATAAAAAAAGGAACAAAAGCCTTTCGACTTCTGTTCCTCCTGTCTTTATAAGTTGTCCGTGCGTTCGCTGTGCACCAGGCGGTAGTAATGGTAATATTGCGGCATGTCAGGCTCGAAGATGTCGTTGACCAGGTTGAGCAAATACACGGGCTGGAGCAGCTCGTAGTTCTCATTGATTTCAAGCTGGCGCACGTAGGCTTTCGAAGGGGAGCAACGCGTTGAGCAGGCTCATCATCAGGTCGGGATGCTCGCCGAACACTTTCTTGAACGTCAGGTCTGCTTTGGGATTCAGATATTTCATGTCACTGCTGTTTTTTTCAAGATTAATTGTTGTCCTTTGCAAAGATACAGGTTTTCAGCGGGATTTGGATATTCCGGATTGGAAATCCTCATACTCGACTCCTTCGGATGACACATCCGAAGGGACAGAAGCGTATGTCCATTCCACAAACGGCATGTGTCGAAATGGGAAATGTGCAACTTTCGTAGGGACGCACGGTTCGTGCGTCCGAATGTCAAAGCCTTGTGTTTCAATGCTTGCCTAAGCGGACGCACAGACCGTGCGTCCCTACAAAGTCTATTTCGACACAGCCTCACAGAAGCCCCTTTTCAACACCCCGGACCACGGAAAGGAATCCGCCCGACCACGGAAAGGAAGGCGCGCAAGAGCGGAAAGGAGGCCGTCGTCGGACGGAAAGGAGGGGCAGGAAAACAACAAAAGGGCGCGCCGTGCAGGCACGCCCTTTCGAGTTACAATGAATATCGAAGATATGTTAGATAAGGAATAAAGAAGTTTATTCGGTTCTGTCTTCGTCGGCGACGGCTTCTTCCCAAGTCTCCCACATCGGGGTGTTCTCGTCATAACCGTCGTAGCCGTAGTTCTGAGCCAACTGGCCCTTGTTGTTGCCGATGATGGCACTGTTCGGGATGGGCCAATACATGTTGTGCTTGTCCATTTTGTAGGTGAGCTGGGTGGCTTGGCCTGAAGAGATGACACCCTTGTTGTAGTAAGAGTAGTGCATCAGGCGTTGATACCAGTAGCTGCCGCCGTTGGGGTCTGTGCCGCTCTGCTTGTCCCAGTTGTCGAGGCTGTAGGTGTTGCCCCATTCGTCGGGTTTGCCGCTGAGGGCGAGGCAGTAGGACACGCGCACCAGCTCGGCGTGACGCCACTCTTCGAGGTACAGTTCGCGGGCACGTTCGTTCATGATGTCACCGATGTTGACGGAGGTGTAAAACTGCGAGCAATGAGCACGTTTGCGCACTTCATTCACATCTTCCTTCGCTCCCTCGATGTTGCCTTGGTAGAAGCGGGCTTCGGCACGGAGCAGGTAAGTTTCAGCCGAACGGTAGAGATACCAACTGGCATCGCTGCCCAGCGTCGCACCGTAGTATTCCGTCGCGCCTGCCTTGGCCTCGTTCACTTCGTCGCGCAGCCAAATCTTGTAAAGCGGGAAGTCATACCAGTCACGGATTGTATCAGTGCAGAGGCACTTGCCTGCATCGTCGTAAAGGCGTAGTGGTTTGCCATCGTAAGCAGAAGCCGTATTGCTGTACGTGATGTCTTCCATGTTCACCCAGTTGCCCACTTGGGAGTTGTGGCGAAGGTCTTGGGTGTCCTCCACGCCGTTCACGTACCACAAGGAGTGTTGGGCGAAGTGAGTAAGGCGGCAGACACCGATGCCGCGGCCGATGGCGCGAAGCCAGTCATGGTTGGCACGATAGTCTCCGGCATTACGTGCAGGTCTCAACACAGCCTGGTGTCCGTCAGGAGTAGTCAATCTGCCGTCATTCCAGAACGGACCGAAGATACGCATGGTCAGGAAGTCCACATGCGTCTGATCGGAACTGTTGGGCATCACCATGATAGCCTCGGTGTTGGCAGCAATGTGTTTGTTGACCGGACGGTGTAAGTCCCAGATGACATTGCGGTCGATGCTCCACGTGTCGGTCGCGCTGACGTTTTCAAACGTGCCGAACGTGTCTTGCATCATCGGATATTGGGCGATGAGGATGTCGGCCTGCTTCTCGGCTTTCTCCCATTGACCGGTAGCGAGGTAGCACTTGATGAGCAGTTGACGGCACGCGCCCTTGTTCACCTGGCCGTAGTATTCCGTGTCGGCCCACTCGGGTACCCACTCGACGGCAAACTCCATGTCTTTCGTAATCATTTCCAAGATGGCTTCCTGCTTCGTGGAACGATAGTTTTGCTTGGGCACTTCAAGGAGCTTCGTCACCAAAGGTACATCGCCAAACTGGAACACAAGGTTCAGGTAGCGGAACGAGCGGTGGAAGTAGGCACGGCCCAGGTAGGCATTCTTGGTAGCTTCGTCCAAGCCTTCCACATTGTCAATGTAGTTAATCACCGTGTTGGCATACTTGATGCCGGTCCAAGTCTCACCCCAGAAGTAAGAGATGCGGTTGTCGTCACCGTCAGCAATACCATTGGTCGGGGTCAGCTTGTCGGCAAAGTTGTCGTAACAGCCACCGTTTCCAAAGTCAGTCTTGCCGAAGAGGCAAAGGTCAGAGAACAAGTATTCTGTACCAATGGGCACGCTGATGTTTTTGTTGTCATAGTGTGTCCAGTAACTGCGCAAGTGACGGTCGCACATGGCCAGGGCCGATTGCAGACCGGACTCGGTGGAGAAGGTGACTCCCGGTTCGTACATCGAGAGGGGGTCGGGTTCGAGGAAGCTGTCGGTGCAGCTGCCCAGCATCAAAGCGCCGCTCAGCAGGAGCAAGCCTTTGGAAAGTGTATGTTGAATGTATTGTTTCATTGTTTTACGTGTTTGTTAGTTTAGAAAGTCAGATTCAAACCGAACGTGTAAGTACGGGTAGCCAGTCCTCCGGTCTCGGCGTCGCCGTATTCCCAAGCTCCCCAGCAACCGACGTTGCGCACGGTGGCATAGACCTTCACGCGCTCGATCTGCCATTTGCGGGTCAACTCCTGCGGCAGGGTGTAGGCCAGCGAGATGTTGTCGAAGCGGACAAACGAGCGGTTGTAGAGCTTCTGCGGTTGTCCTGCACCGCTCGGGCCGGCTGCGTTCAGGCGGGCATACTTGTTGGTCGGGTTGTCCGGCGTCCAGTATTCCTTCTTGAAGGTGTTGTAGCCGTAGGTGATGAGCGAACCTCCGTTATCATTGTTCAGGTAGTTGCCCGAGAGGCTCTTGTGGCCGAGGTTCGAATAGAGGCTGAAGGAGAAGTCGATGTTCTTCCACAGCGTGAAGTCGTTGCGCAGCGAGAGGCGCACCTTCGGAGCCGTCTGGCCGAGGAAATGCTTGTCCTTGTCGTTGTAGACAGCCGTGCGGGTGCCGTCGTCATTGATGATGTCGTCTTCCGTATAGGAGTTTTCCACCTTCGGGTCGCCGGGACGTTGGCCATACTTGGCAGCTTCTTCCACCTCGTCGGCCTGCCAGATGCCGGTCACCTTGTAGTCCCAGATGACGCCGATGGGTTGGCCGATGAACCAGCCGTTGGCTTCGTCGTCCATTTCCTTCTGGCCGATGACGTTGCCCTGGGCGTCGGTCACGTCTTCCATCTCATAGTAGAGGTGTTTGATTTTGTTCTTGTTCCAGGAGAGTCCGAACGAGGTGTTCCACGTGAAGTTTTCCCGGTCGAAGTTAACGGAGTTCAAGGAGATTTCCAGACCGCGGTTTTGCACCTCGCCCAAATTGGTCGTGATGTTTCCAAATCCGGAGAAGTCCGGCAGACGCTGGCTCATAATCATGTCGTGGGTAGTCATGAAGTAACCTTCGATGCTACCGGTCAGGCGGTCGTTGAAGAAGCCGAAGTCCAAACCGATGTTGTAGGCCTCGGTCTTTTCCCATTGCAGGTTCGGGTTGGCCAGACGGTTGGCGCTCATGTATTTCATATCGACCACGTTTCCGTTCTTGTCGATGTAGCCCATCGTCTTACCCATGCCGGCACCCAAGTCGGACAAGGCGATGTACGGGTCGGCGAGCGAACGGTTACCGTTCTTACCCCAAGAGACGCGGAGCTTACCGGTGCTCATCGGTTCCCACTTGAAGAACTTCTCATTGGTGAAGGTCCACGCTGCAGAGATAGAGGGGAAAGTGGCCCAGGGGTTGTTTGCACCGAAGGCACAGTAACCGTCGCGACGGACGGTGGCCGTCACCATGTAGCGGTCGTCGTAGGAGTAGAAGAGACGGGCCATGTAGGCGGCAGCGGTCTCGTGCGTATCGTTCGAGGTGAAATTGCTCAGGTCTTTGGTGGCGTTGTCTATCTCGTGGTAACCCAGCGCATCGGTCGGGAGAATGCCGCGGGCCTCGATGCGCTCCTGCCAGTATTGACGTTCCTCGGCTTCCTGCACGAGGGTGAGGACGACGTGATGTTTGTCGTTGAACGTATGGTCCCAGGTGATGGTGTTGTTGAGCGACCAGTCGAAGCGTTTCGCGTTCTCGCGGTCTACACCTTGCGTGTCGGGGTTGCTGTCGGGCTTCTCGGCCGAAGTGAAATAGCGGTTGTAGAAGAACTGGTAGCGGGGAGCAACGTTGAACTCATACTTGAAGCCAAACGGCAGGGTCACTTTGGCATTGAAGATAGTGTTGAGCACCGTGTAACCCTTGTCGAGGTCGATGTATTGGCGGTCGAAGTAGTAGTTGTAGCCGCGCTTCTCTCTGTTACCCATCGGGTATTGGGCATACGAGCCGTCTTCTTCCTTAAAGTTGGCATAGGGGCTGTTGCGGAGCATGTTGTTGTCCCAGTAGTTCGTGCCGGTGGAGACGGAGATGTCGCCGTCGGTACGGTCCTGGAAGTTGATGTTCGCGCCGATTTCAAGCCAGTCGGTCACCTTGCCGGACACTTTCAGATTGGCACGGAAGGCGCTGTAATCGTTGCCCACGATGGCGCCCTCGTTGCTCTGGTAGCCGAAGGACATGTAGTAGTTCATCCGCTCGCTCGCGCCGGAAATGCTGGCGTTATAGTCCTGGTTGATGCCCGTACGGAAGGTGGAGTCATACCAGTCGAACGTCTTGCCGTTGATGAAGTTTTGGAGCACGACGTCTTCCAAGCCGAGGCGGAGTCCCCAGATTTCCATCAGGCCCGCGCCTTCGGGGTTGGTGGTATAGGCAGCCCATTGGTCTTGGGTCACGCCGTTAGGCAGGGCGTAGGGATTGTCATAGTAGCCAATCTTTCCGGCGTTGCTGCCCGTCTGGTAGGCTTCATAACGTCCCGTTTCGGGGTTCACGCCGTAGGTCTGAGTCTTGTACCAGTCGGTGCGGTAACGCACATAGTCCTTCGCGCTGAACACGTCGCGGTAGGCGCTCTTCTGATTGATACCCAGCGTTGCGCTCACATTGATGGTCGGTTTGCCGAGCTTACCTTTCTTTGTAGTAATCGCGATAACGCCGTTGGCACCTTTCGCACCATAAACGGCAGCGGCGGAAGCATCCTTCAGGACGTCGATTTGGGCGATGTCCTGCGGGTTGATTTCAGAAAGCTCGCCGTAGAACTGCATGCCGTCGAGGATGATGAGCGGGTCGTTGTGTCCGCCGGAGGTGTAGACGGAGCGTTGTCCGCGCACCTGGAGGGAGCCGCCGCCCTTGGCTGAAGCATCATAGCCCACATTCAAGCCCGGTGTGCCGCGCATCACGTCCTGGATGGTCTTCGGGGCTTCGTTGGCCAGCTTGTCGGGACGAATCTGGATGACCGAACCGGTCAGGTCCTTCTTGCGCATCGTGCCGTAACCGACCACCACGACTTCTTCCAGCATCTGGTTGTCTTCCTGCAAGAGGACGTTGACTTCCTTGCCCGGAGTGGCCTCCACGTCCTGCGTCGCATAACCTATATAAGAGATTTCGAGAGTTACTTTACCCCTCCCCACGGCATTTATCTTAAACCGTCCGTCGAGGTCGGTGATGGAGCCTGTCTGGCTCCCTTTGATTTTCACACTGGCACCAATGATGGGTTCTCCATTGGCATCCTTCACAATACCAAAAATGGTATTCGTTTGTTGTTGCACGCCCATGATTCCGGCATCGCTTGCCGCAGCGCTGACAGGACAGCCGCCCACGAACCCGGCGCAGAACAACAAGGCAAACATGTACCTTCGATTGTTTTTAGATGGATTAGACTTCATTTTATTCCTGTTGTTTTATTGTGTGTTTGTTCTTGGCATTTCCAAGTCCGGCCCGTGCCGGAACTCTTTTCGGACGCAAACTTATTAGTTCCTATATTATAAAGAAACTAAAATTTAAGCAAAGATGGTGCACAAATCGTGCAGAAGCCATCCGAAAGTGAAATTTGCTGAAAAACTATACGCTCCATGAAGAAAAAACAGCTGGTCAAAACAAAAAAGCCGCAGGCTCTCCACATCATTCAGGATTTTAAGTTATTTTTGCCGTTGAAGTAATTCACGAGATAAATACCCATGAAGCCACTATCGAGCCGACATAGCTTTCTCACGCTCCTAATCCTGTTGTTGATACAGGGCGTCATCATGCCCGCACAAGCTCAAGAGGATTATACGTTCAAGCGTTTCAATGTTGACAACGGACTGTCAAGCAACTATGTGGTCGACATCGACCAGGACAAGCAAGGTTGCATCTGGATAGCTACCGAATCAGGGTTGAACAAGTTCGACGGAACGGAAGTGACCGTCTATAATACCCAGAACTCCACGCTGAGCAGCAATGAACTCAATACGGTCTACTGCGACACGCTTCATAACACAGTATGGGTGGGTACGCAACGCTATGGCATCAGCGTGTATGACTGCCTCCTGCAACGCTTCACTCACAACTATAACACCAGCAACGGGCTTATATCAAATGATGTAACCGACATCTGCCATGCAGCCGATGGGGGCATCTGGATTACCCACTACCATCTGGGACTGGAACATTTCGACCCGGCGACGGGACAACTCACCCCCTGGCGCATGAGCGACATCAAAGGTTTCGAAGGCAAATCATGGTGCACGTGCGATGACGGCAACGGACATATCTATGTGGGACATGACGGGCAAGGCCTGAGCCTCATCGACCTGAAGACACGCACATGCCGGAAGTTTCTCCACAAGGAAGGAGACCCGCAAAGCCTGCCGGGCAACATCGTGCACGCCATCTTCATCGACAAGGACAAACGGGTATGGGTCGGGACAGACAACGGCCTGGCACTCTTCAATCCGCACACCGGCACATTCACCAGCATGCAACACGACGACAGCAACCCCCGTTCACTCATCTCCAACTATGTGTACGACATCGGCCAGTCAGCAGACGGGCGAATCTGGATTTGTACGCAGATGGGCGGCGTGAGCGTGCTTGACCCTGAAGGACCAGTCTCCCCTGAAAACGTACGTTTCCACAACATCGGCACCGGACAGGGAAAAGGCATCGCCTCCCCCAACACCCGTTGTTTCTTCCAAGACTCTTTCGGCAACATCTGGATTGGGAATTACCGCCAAGGCGTGGACTTCCTGAGTTATGAACCTCCCACATTTCAGATACTCTCCCCCAGCGTCTATCAAGGCAAAATCCTGAGCGACCGGCAAGTGTGGAGCATAGCCTTCGACGACCACGCACGCTTGTGGGCCGGCGGAGAAAACAAGCTGGTGGTCTACTACGGGCAAAAGACAGAATGCATCATCAGCCTGACAGGACATGCCAGCCCTCATACCCACGTGAGCTCCATCTACACAGACAGCAAAGGAAAGCTCTGGCTGGGGCTGTATGAAGATGGTGTCCTGCAGTGCGACCCCGCGACGCAACGCATCACACGCATCCAGGCCCCGCAAAAACACCTCAATGTGCATGGTTTCTATGAGGACCGGGACGGCATCGTGTGGGTGGCGACCTACAACGGAGCCTACATCTGCCGGGACGGACGTCTGGAAGCCCGCAACGACATCAACAGTCAACTGCCGGACCGCATGCTTTCCTGCATCACCCGCGACCACGACGGAAACCTCTGGCTGGGCACATTCGGCAAAGGCTTGGTGAAATTTGACCGCAACTACACACTGCAATGCACCATAGATGAAACCAACGGACTGGGGTCCAATGCCGTCAACCATTGCTTCATCGACAGCAAAGGAGGCTTGTGGGTGGCCACACGCAACGGGCTGGCACACCTCCCCGACCCGGCACACCCCGAGAAGGTGTATCTCTACGGCGACCACGAAGGACTGGAAAACATCCATGTGCGTGCCGTAGCTGAAGACAACGAGGGTGAAATCTGGCTCAGCACCAACGGAGGCATCTCACACTGGAACAGCAAGACGCAACGGTTTGACAACTACACCCACGACGAAGGCGTGCCTAAGGGAGACTTCATGGACGCCGCCGTCTGCAAAAGCCGGGACGGACGTCTCTACTTCGGCTCGCAAGAGGGTGTCTGCTGCTTTTCGCCCACTGACATCCCGCACCTCCGCCCTATCGCCCCCGTGGTCATCACCGAAATCAAGAGCTACAGCAGTGATGAACAAGAGAAGAACCACGAACGCATCATCCCGCGTCCGGACGACAACCGCATCCGGCTGGCATACGACGAAAACACCTTCGACATCGCATTCAACGTCATCGACTACACCCAAAGCCCGCAAGTGGAATATGCCTACCTCATGGAAGGGTTGCACACAGCCTGGTTCGAGACCGGCAATGACCACCGCGTGATGTTCCGCAACCTGCCCCCGGGCGAATACATCTTCCATGTCAAAGCCCGCCTGCGCAACCAGCCCTGGAGCGACCGACAAGCATCCGTGTCCATCCGCATCACACATCCCTGGTGGAGTTCCTGGTATGCCAAGACGGTCTACATCCTGCTGGCCTGCATGGTGCTCTACGTCATCATCCGCTTCTACAAGCACCGCCTCGACCTCGAAAGCCGGCTGAACCTGGAACGACACCAGCATGAGAACGACCAGAAACTGAACAGCGAACGCCTACGCTTCTACACCAACATCACCCACGAACTGCGCACGCCCCTCACCCTCATCATGGGGCCGCTCGAAGACCTGCTCGCCGACAAGACGCTCTCTCCCAAACATGCCAACCGCATCAGCCTCATCCGCGACAGCGCCACCCGCCTGCTGAACCTGATCAACCAACTGCTCAAATTCCGCAAGACGGAGACGGAAAACCGCCGCCTCTGCGTGGAACATGCCGACCTGGGCAAGCTGGTGCAGGAAATCGGCCTGCGCTACAAGGAACTGAACACGAACAACAAACTCGACTTCGACATCCGGTGCGAGGGCCACCATATGCTCTATTTCGACCCGGAAATCCTGACCATCATCCTGGACAACCTCCTTTCCAACGCCATCAAATACACTCCGGAAGGACGAATCACGCTCAGCGTCGGCGGGGAGGAAACACCCGACGGCAAGCCCCGCACGGTCATCCGCGTGAGCGACACGGGCTACGGCATCAGCCCCCAGGCATTGCCCCACATCTTCGAACGCTATTACCAAGAGAACGGCGACCACCAGGCCTCCGGCTCAGGCATCGGGCTGGCCCTTGTGAAGTCGCTCGTCGAGCTCCATCAAGGCACCATCACGGCCGAAAGCACAGCGGGCGAAGGCAGCACCTTCACCGTCAGCCTGCCCACGGACTGCATTTACCCCGACGCCCTCCACAAGGAGACACACACCGAAAGCAAACCGGACACAGCACAGCCCGGCAAGGCCGACGACGGCGACACGGACGACAACCGCCCCATCCTGCTCGTGGTGGAAGACAACAAAGACATCCGCGAATACATACGCACCTCTTTCGAAGACCGCTACGAAGTGCTCACCGCTGCCGACGGACAGGAGGGATGGGACATCGCCCGCCAGCGCATCCCCGACATCATCGTGAGCGACATCATGATGCCCGTGATGGACGGAGTCGCCCTGTGCCGCCTCGTGAAGCAGGACGTCAGCACGAGCCATATCCCCGTCATCCTGCTCACGGCCAAAGACAGCTCGCGCGACAAGGAAGAGGGATATGCCGCAGGCGCAGACTCCTATCTGAACAAGCCCTTCAGCACCAGCCTCCTGAGCAGCCGCATCGACAACCTACTCGACAACCGCCGCCGGCTGGCACACCTCATCACGGCCTCACACACCGGCGAAGACGAAGCCACGCCACACCACACGGAAGCCGTCGAGACGCTCAGCAAGCTCGACCGGGACTTCCTCGACAAGGTGAACCGCATCATCGCCGACCATCTCAACATGGAACGCATGGACATGGCCTTCATCGCCGACAAGATGTGCATGAGCCACTCGACCCTCTACCGCAAAGTGAAAGCCCTCACGGGAATGCCGCTCAACGAACTGGTGCGCGACGCCAAGATGTGCCGGGCAGCCGAACTGCTCGACTCGGGCGAATACACCGTGGCCGACGTGTCGGACATGACAGGCTTCAGCAGCGTCCCCTACTTCCGCCAACGCTTCAAGGAGAAATATGGCATGAGCCCGAGCGACTACATGCGCCGGAAACGCAAGGCATGAACGATACCCAAATCAAGACAGTAGTGAAGGCAGGGTGTTCACAGTAGTGAAGGCAAGGCGTTCACAGTAGTGAAGGTGAAACCGACACACGGGTGAAGGCGAGACCAAGACACGGGTGTTGGCAGTGTCAAGACATAGGCGTTGGCAGTGTCAAGACATAGGCGTTGGCAGTGTCAAGACATAGGCGTTGGGAGTGTCAAGACATAGGCGTTGGCAGCGTCAAGACATAGGCGTTGGCCGGAAGCATGTGGCGCAGGCCCGGCAGGCAGACAACAGGGAGCTGAAGACAAGCACATTAGGAGCAGTGGGAGGATACGCGCCGCGATTTCGGCAGCGATGGACTGTTTTTCGGCAATGTGCGACGCCGGAAAGCGATTTGCACGGGCTATCCTTGTGCCGGTCGGACATCTTTCCTAACTTTCGCCCACAATCATTTCGTTTCATTACATACATAAAGATACAATCCCATGAACAAACAGACTCTTCTATTGGCAGCCCTCATGCTCGCCGCAAGCCTCGGCCTGCACGCACAGACTCGTCACTTCGTCATCGAGGCGGGCAAACAAGGGGCAGAGATACAGCCCACGATGTACGGGCATTTCTTCGAAGACATCAACTTCGGGGCCGACGGCGGCCTCTATGCCGAACTGGTGAAAAACCGCTCGTTCGAGTTCCCCCAGCGCCTCATGGGGTGGCGCACGTTCGGACATGTCACGCTGCACGACGACGGTCCCTTCGAGCGCAACCCGCACTACGTCCGCCTCTTCCCGGCTTCCCATCACGAGAAGCGCACAGGGCTGGAGAATGAAGGATTCTTCGGCATCGGCCTCCGGGCAGGAGAAAGCTACCGCTTCAGCGTGTGGGCACGCGGGGAGAAACAGAAACTCCGCGTGGAGCTTATCGACCCGGCCTCGGCAAGCGAAAGCCAGGTGCTCGCCTCGGCCGACCTCGACGTGGACTCTCCCGAATGGCATCAGTATGAAGCCGTGCTCACGCCGGGAGCGACCCACCCCAAAGCACATCTACGCATCTTCTATGCCTCGGCCGGAGGACACATCGACCTGGAACATGTCTCGCTCTTCCCCGTCGACACCTGGAAGGGCCGCCGCAACGGCCTGCGCAAGGACCTCGTTCAGGCATTGGCCGACACGCGGCCGGGCGTGTTCCGCTTCCCCGGAGGCTGCATCGTGGAGGGCACCGACCTCGGCACGCGCTACAACTGGAAAAACTCCGTCGGCCCGGTGGAGAACCGCCCGCTCAACGAGAACCGTTGGCAATACACCTTCCGCCACCGCTTCTTCCCCGACTACTTCCAGACCTACGGCATGGGGTTCTACGAACTCTTCCTGCTGGCCGAAGACATGGGCGCCGAGCCGCTGCCCGTGGTGAACTGCGGACTGGCCTGCCAATACCAGAACAATGACCCCAAGGCACACGTCCCCGTCGACAGCCTCGACACATACATACAAGACGCGCTCGACCTCGTGGAATTTGCCAACGGCGACTCCCTCACGACCGAATGGGGGCGGCTGCGTGCCCGCATGGGCCATCCCGAGCCGTTCGGCCTGAAATACCTGGCCGTGGGCAACGAACAGTGGGGGCCGGAATACGTGGACCGTCTCGAACAGTTCGTCAAGGCCCTGCGCAAGCACTACCCCGACCTGCACATCATCGGCTCGTCCGGCCCGAACTCGGAAGGCAAGGACTTCGACTATCTATGGCCCGAAATGCGCCGCCTGAAAGTCGACCTCGTGGACGAACATTTCTACCGCCCCGAGAGCTGGTTCCTCCAGTCGGGCAGCCGCTATGACGACTACGACCGCCGCGGACCAAAGGTGTTTGCCGGCGAATATGCCTGCCACGGGCGCGGCAAGAAGTGGAACCACTTCCACGCCTCCCTGCTCGAAGCAGCCTTCCTCACGGGCGTGGAGCGCAATGCTGACATCGTCCACATGGCTACCTACGCCCCGCTGCTGGCCCACGTCGAAGGATGGCAGTGGCGTCCCGACCTCATCTGGTTCGACAACCTCCGCAGCGTACGCACGTGCAGCTGGTACGTGCAGGCACTCTACGGGCACAACCGTGGCACGCACGTCGTCCCCCTCACGATGGAAGGCCGTCCGGTGAGCGGACAGGAGGGACAGGAAGGTCTCTTCGCCAGCGCCGTGTGGGACGAACCGACACAGAGCTACATCGTCAAGGTGGTCAACACCTCCGACCGGGCACAACCGCTGATTCTGGACTTTAAAGGGATGAAGAAAGCCCGCCTTGCCGAAGGCACCTGCACGACGCTCCACAGCGACAACCCCGATGCCGAGAACACGCTCGACGCCCCCGCGACCATCACCCCGCAGGAGAGCCGCGTGACTGTGACCGACGGCCGGAGTGTCAGCACCGAAATCGGTCCGATGACGTTTGCCGTCTACCGGTTCGTGAAGGCCGGGAAGTAACCATGCGCATGCCTGATGGATGCAGTGTTTGGCACTGCATCCTCACTCCACCGTTTCCCTGATGAAAGTCTTACCGGCTTTCCACCCTTGGTCTGTACCATACTCAGGCGCATAGCGTCCAAGGGGCATGTCGCTCAGAACAATAGCCGTGCACTTGCGCCCGGCCTCTACATGGTCGGTCAATGCCGTGGCTACGGTGTTTGCCAACATATCGACCAGCGCACCGAGGAAGCCTTCCTCTTCGTCGGACTCAGTCGCGAGGCTCACGGTCACACACCCTTCGCGGTGATAGAGCGTCTCGCCACTGACGGTGGAGCGCAAGATGTATTCCGCCTGCACGGTCAGTTCGCCGTCGGCATTGTCCCGCTCCCACGACTTGATGATGGTGAACATCGCCGCGTCGGCGCCCAGCACATCACGAAATCGCGACAAGCTGCCTTCCAGGAACAACTCACTGTCATAGGCGCTCTCCGTGCGGAAAAGCTCCAACGTCAGCTGGGGAGAGAACACATAGTAGCCTTTCTCGCACAGCGGACGATAAAGCGTGGTGTACATGTAGTCCTTTGCCTCCACGGCATTGGTACGGTTGATGGGAGGCATGATGACAATGGATGCCGGAGCTTCCTCATAGAGCCTGGCATACTGCTGGCCGCGCGTGACGACAGTCTCCGGTGTCGTGCAAGCTCCCAGCCCGAGAAGCAGGAATGCGCATACGAAGCAATGTTTCATTTCTCTTCCAGTTGTTTGATGATTCGTGATATGTACTTCTCCGATTCCGGATAGAGGCGTATTTCTTCCTTCAGATAAGAAATCCCCTCCTCCCTGTGTCCGCTGCGGCACAACAAAAAGCCATACTCGGCATACATGCCGGGAGGCACGGTCCGGCGAATGGCTTCCTGCCGGGCTATAATCCGCTCGTATTCTCCCAAAAGCTTCTCTTGCGACTCCGGCGTGCCCTTTTTGACATCCTGGTAGACGGCATTCTCATAACCATACCAGGAATAGAGCGATTTGGACGGCGCGGCACACGACACCACAGCCAACAGGACGAACCCTGCCAAAGGCCACACGTTCCTCATGGCTCTGTCTCCTCGATGTAGTAGTCCGCGAGCCGGTTTGTGTCAATCTGCTCCTCAGCAGCCACTTCGACAACCGAATACTCCGTCTCGGGTGTGTCGCCGGCTGTGGCCGTCACAGTCACCGTGCCCACCTGCTTGCCCGGAAGCTCTATCAGGACACCCGTCTGCGGATTCTTCACTTTCTTTCCCCGAAGCTTCACGGCAAACGTATCCCCCGGCACGATTCCCTGGCTGGCTCCGCCCCCAATCAGCACTCCGTCAGCGTCATACGAAAGGAAATAGGTGCGCCAAGGTTTGTCCGTACATTTGTCTATGATATTCTCCACCAAGTGGCCGATGGCATCCGCTATGGCCTTGTCGCTCAATGTCGCATCGAAGTCGGCACGTCCGCCCAGGCCCATCGTGGTCTTCGTAGTCAGTTCGGCTTCTCCCCTCGCCTCATCCGAATACACAATCAGCCCGGTCGAAACCTCCACCAGCCGGATGGACACAGCCGCCTCCACCATCTGCATCTTGCGACGGGTGAAGACACCGGCTTTGCCCACATTCTTACGCCCAAACTCCGTAATCGAGCCGATAATCAGATAGTCAGCCCCGATGGTCGACAGTTGGCCGTCTCCTTTTTCAGCCTCTTCCAGCAAAGCCGGCAAATCGTTGCGTTCCAAAAGCAAGAACTTGCCCGAGGCCGCCAGTTTGGCAGAGAGGATGTCCAATGCCTGTTTCCCCATCGGGTCGTTTTCCTTGTCGTAGAACAAGCCTTTCCCATATTGTGTCTCGTTGGAAAAACGACCTATCGCCACCTTGCGCTTGATGTTTTTCGACACGCTTGCCACCACGGCCGTATCGCCCGCATGCAGCGTCACATCTGTTTCTTGCCGGGCACATGCCGTCCCGCACAACAAGGCACCGAAGGCCACTAAAAAGAGTCGTTTGTCTGTCTTCATAACTTTACTCCTGCTTTATGAACATCCGTCACCTCCCCGAAATACACATTTGTCCAGTCACATGACGATATTCATCCTAACCTTTAGATTTCTGACTCTTCTCTCTGTCGGATGTCATTCCATCCGAATTTCGCACAAAGCTATAGATTTTTCAGAAACTCCTGTCACAAAAGACTCTTAAATTGTCTCTATCCGACAATTTTCTCTCCCGTCTCATACATTTACAAAACAAAAAGAAAAGGCATGCGCAGTGAAGGAACGGTCACGCTCATGCCTCATCTTTATCGTCCAAAGACCCACAGACGAAAGTTGCCACACAGGCCTATTCCACCTCTATCGTCGCCAGCAGAAAAAAGTGGTCACTCGGATACTTGCCTCCGACATCGTCCTTGATAAACCTTGCCTCTGCGGCTCTCACGCCGGTCCCATGCGTGAAGATGTAATCAATCTGTGCCGGAGTCTTTTTCGGATGATAGTCACGGCCCAAAAAGCGATGTGCACTAAAGGATTCATAATGCCCATTCAAGAGACGATAGACATCAGCCCATCCGTGGGCAGGCAACCGCAACGCGATAATGGGATTGTCCGGACGCGCATTAAAGTCCCCGCACAGAATCTGAGGCATCGTGTCGGGATATTGCGCCGCTTCTTCCAGAAAGATTTCAATCTGGCGTTCGCGAGCCTCCTGTGAGACATGGTCCAAATGAAGCGAACACACACGAAACTGCCGCCCGGTGTGTCTATCCTCCAGCCGCACCCAATTGACATGACGCGCCCGCGCCGTCCCCCACGACAGCTGTCCGCCACAAAGCGGATTCTCAGCCAGCCAATAGGTGCCCGCACCCACCAGGCGGAAGCGTTTTCGAGCAAACATAATGACATTTTTAGCTATGCCATGATAGAGCGTGTCGGGCATATTGTCCATTTCGGGCCCTTCATAACCGAACACAAAATAGTCAGGAAAGGATTCACATAAATCCTTATACTGGCTACCGACGACCTCCTGCAAACAATAGACATCAGCCGCATGGTCTTTCATCACCTTAAAACAGACATCGCGCCGGGTGCCCCAACCATTGCCTGTGTCAGCATCCTGAGGCAGGGCCACACGGATGTTGCATGTCATCACACGATAGAGCTGCCTGGCGCACGCAGGTGCAGCCAAGCAGCAATAGGCACAAAGAATGCAAAAAAGTTTTCTTATCATATCTACTACGTTTAATCATTCATCCGATGAGGCACGTACCGGAAAAGAATCAATAACCGGGGTTGTTCTCGTTAATCAGCGGATTGGTATCCAGTTCGGTTTGCGGAATGGGCCAAAGCTCATCTTTCCCCGAACGGTATGTGTACGTGTTATACACACGCAGGTTCATCTCCTGCCCGTCAAACGTCGTCCCGTCATAAGTGGGTATCCAACTGTCATCAAACGACGGCTTGGCATTCGACATCGAACCATCCTGTGCCGGTGCATAGATGGTGCCGCCCACGGCTTTCTCGGCAATCCCCCACCGACGAAGGTCAAACCAGCGGAATCCTTCATCGCAAAGCTCCACGGCACGCTCGTAGCGCAAGGCCGTGCGCAGCGACTCGCGGCTTGAACCGTCGACCGGCGGCATGCCGACACGGGCACGGATGAAATCAAGGTCGCTCTTGGCAAGTGACAGGTCACCCCCTTCCCACTCGATGTTGGCCTCAGCCTCGATGAGATAAAGTTCAGCCAGACGCATCAGCCCACAATTCATGTCCGTCGGACTGCTGGAAGTGATGCTTCCATTCTCCAACTCGGCGATGTCGATATGCTTCCGCCACAAATACCCGCCCGGACCTTTGTTGCCATTAGCTCCATAGACGCCCTTCGTGCCTTGCGACTCCAGATTGGACACTTCTGCTCCGGTGTCATAGTTCATGACCGTCTTTGCATTCTTGGACGTCTGAAACTCATAGTTGAACAAGCGACTACCCGGACGCACACAGTAGAGATCCAGACGCGGGTCGCGGTTTCTCCACGGGTGTTGCCAGTCATAGAGAGGCGACTCGCTAATGGATTTTCCGTCGGTGCATTGAAACATGTCAATCATGTGCTGCGAAGGACCGAAATAAGAACATCCGCCCGCGACGCGTGAAAGTTGGTAGTAGGCCTCCTTCTCTGTGTTGCCATCGATGCGGCGGTCATACTGCACGCACCAAATCCACTCGTTGCTGTTATCCTGCCCGGCATAGCCGAAGAGGTCGACAGTGCCGGTGGGTTCACCGGCTTCATGGTCCTCCCCGCAAAAACTCAAGTCGAGCGGTTGCAGTTCATAGCCGGCCTCCTCGGCACGTGCCAATGCTTTTGCAGCCGAAGAAGCTGCCAGCTCATAGTCACCCCACTCCAGGGCGATGCGCGCCCGCAGCCCGTAAGCTGCCACTTGTCCGATGCGCGCTGTACCAAACTGGCTCTGGTTGTGGCGCAAAGGAAGCGTCTCAATGTTTTCATCGGAAAGGTCGGCCAGCAACTTGGCGGTCACTTCCTCACGGGGCATACGAGGATACTGGTTGTCAGTCAACGACAGGGAATGGTCGATGTAAGGCATTGCACCGAAATACTGGCATCCCATGTCATAACAGAAGGCACGCAGGCAAAGCAATTCGTTGCGCAAGGCAGCCACCTCTTCAGCAGAAGCTGTGCCTTCAAGATTGTCCAGGCCGTCGAGCACCAGATTGACACGGCTCACGACGTTGTAGATGGTATTGTAGATTTTCACAGACACTGCATTTTCGCCCGTGGCAGCCGATGTGACCAGCTCAGTAAACTTGGACACATTGACTCGCGTCACACCCAGGTCAGTGATGTTATCAGCCACCTTCCACCAAGCCATGCTGGAAGCATCAAAGGTGCTCAAGGACTTGTAAGCAGCATAAAGGCCGTATTCAGCTTCTGTGATATTAGCCGGGAAATTGCCCGATGAAGGCCCGTTTTTCGGCTCATAGTCAAGCGAACACGAAGACATGCCCAGTGTGCAAGCCACAGCCGTAAGAATGGAAAAGAATGTATTGCGTTTCATAATTGTTGTTGGTTAGAAGTTGAGTTTGATACCCATAGTGAACGTGGAGACTTGCGGGTAGTTGTTGGCATCGCCCAGCGACACACCGTCAGTGGCCGACGCATCATAGTTGACCTCCGGGTCGTATCCTTGATAGAAATCTGTCCAAGTAAACAAGTTCTGCGCATCGACATACACGTATGCACTGTTGATGCCGATAGGCTTCAACCAGGTCTTGGGCAAATCATAGCCCAACTGCAAGCTCTTCAGACGCAGGTAGGAAGCATCACGCATCCAGAAGGATGACTGCTGGGAATTATTGCTGCTCTTGTATGAGAGGCGGGGCGTAGATGCGTCCTTGTTGTCCTCACGCCAATAGTCGAGATGTTCCTTGCGATAGGTACCTCCTTGCTGGCAGGGCATCACATAGTAAGTGTTCAGGTAACCGTCAGCTTTGCCCACGCCCTGGAACAAGACATTCAGATGGAAGCGCTTATACTCCATATTCAGTCCCAGGCTATACGTATAGCGGGGGATGGTGCTGCCGATGATGGTCTTGTCGTCAGTCGTGATTTTGTCGTCATGGTTTATGTCCTTGTATTTCAAATCGCCCGGATAGACCGTTCCTCCAAACTGCGGGCAGTTTTCATTAATCCAGTCGGCCTCCTCCTCAGAATCAACAAAGCCTTCACATACAAGTCCGTAAATGGAATTAATGGGCGAGCCTTCCTGGTTGCGTATTTCCCCGCTGGTCGACGATATGCCCTTCATGTCGATGATTTCATTCTTGACATCGGAGAGATTGGCCAGCACGCCCAAGGTGAAATCACCCCATGATTTCTGGTAAGAGATGCCAAGTTCCCACCCCACATTGCGCACCTTGCCTGCGTTTTGATAGGGAGCGGAGAAGCCGACAATGTTCGGGATGTCGAGTTTCATCAGGATGTCATCCGTCGTCTTATAATACCAGTCAGCCGTGATGTTCAAGCTGTTGAATAAAGTCAAGTCCAGTCCGATGTCTGTCATGGTCGAAGTCTCCCACACCAAGTCCGGATTGGCCAACGCCGTCTGTGTGGCTATCGGATACAGGTTGCCACCCATGGAGATGGTGCTGGTCGACAGAGTCTCGACTGTAGGATAATAGCTGCTGCCGATGTTCTGATTGCCCAGCATACCCCAAGATGCGCGAAGCTTCAGGTTATTTACCACATCACGGACAGGCTCCATGAAAGCCTCTTCACTGATGCGCCATGCGGCTGACACTGAAGGAAAATAGCTGTACTTGTTTCCCGAAGCGAAGCGCGACGAACCGTCGGCACGGAAATTGGCCTCCAGCAGGTAACGGTCCATGAAATTATAATTGATACGTCCGAAAAATGACTGCAAAGCCCATTCGTATTCGCCGCCGCCATTGTCCATGTTGTCGATATTGCCGGCATTGATTACATCATACTCCGGATAGTTAAAACCCTCCCGATAGGCACTCAGTGTCTTCTCGTCATAAGTCTCCCGCTCGGCCCCGAACAACACTTTCAGGTCATGGCGTCCAAACTTCTTGGAGTATGTGGCCAGAAACTGAAGATTGTTATAGAAGTAACGATTGGATGATTCGGTCAACGAATTGATGCCGTCGCTTTGGAAACTGGTCGTTCCTTCCGGGTCACCATAGGTCGTGACAGAATTCTTATAAGTGTGCACGTTTTTGGTGATATAACGAGGTGTATACGTACCTGAGAGTTCCAACCCTTCCAATACATTCCACTTCAGGCCAAACGAGCCGGTGGCGCGAATGGTGTTGCTTTTCTTGTTGCCGCCTTCCTTGAGCAGCAGCACCGGATTGTCTCCTTGCATACCGCTGCCATTGTAGAGACCGGTAGTAAACTGGTTCACCATGTTGGCCGGACGCGTGTTCATGTAGTTGAACACAGTGCTTTCAGCACGAGGTTGCAAACGGTTTCCATTCATCACCTGAAAGTCAAACTTCAACTGCAACCGCTCGGTCAGCCGTATATCCATATTGTTTCTTACCGTCACACGGCGGTAATTGCTGTGTTCGACCAATCCCTGCTGATCCTTGTATCCGACAGAAGTCAGAATCTTAATCCGGTCGGACGAGGCTGTCAGGGTCGCCGTATGTCCGTGGGTCAGTCCCGAACCGGTCAGGATAGCATCTTGCCAATCGGTGTCGGGATACTTGTCAGGGTCGACTCCTATACCGTTTCTGTATTCCTCTATATATTCAGGAGAATATGCCAAATCGCTCCCGTCATTCTCCGCTGCGACATTCTCCAGTTCCATGTACTGAATCGCATTCACCGTATCGGGTAGGCGTGTCGGACGCTGGAAACCGACAAAACCCTGATAGCTGATAGAAAACTTCTCTTTCTCCGTCCCGCGCTTTGTCGTCACCAGAATGACGCCATTCGCCGCACGTGAACCATAAATGGAAGCCGAAGCTGCGTCCTTCAGGATGGATACTGACTCGATGACATTCGGGTCGATTTCATCAATCGTGCCTTCCACACCGTCAATCAAGACCAACGGGTCGGCATTATCACCACCAAATGTCCCGATGCCGCGGATACGGATATTACCGCCGTCACCACCCGGAGAACCCGATTGCGTGGTCACAGTCACACCCGGCGCCATGCCTTGCAGGGCTGTCGACACATTTGTAATCGGACGGCCGCTAATCTGCTCGCTATCAATGGACGAAACCGAACCCGACAGATTCACTTTCTTATTCGTCGAATAACCCACGACGACCACATCATCGAGTACGTTGTTGTCCTCTTCCAGCGTAATCGTATAAAAGTCCTTCGAGCCAACCTTGATAGAAGTCTGTTGATAGCCCATGTACTTCACGATAAGCTCCGTTCCTGGTTCCACAGAAAGAGTAAAATGCCCATTCATGTCAGTGATGGTTCCCGTTTTGTTCCCATCCTTAAGCATAATGCTGGCTCCCGGCAGAGGGCTATCATCTGCCCCCCTCACCAAACCCTTAATATTAATAGGAGTCGCAAAAGCTGACAATACGGCCGAACTAAACAAAAAAGTCATGGCCGTCTTCTTAAGTTGCAGGTTCATCAGTTTATTGTAGTTAAAGATAAATATGTTTACCGGAAATGCTTCCATTCGTTAAAAAACGATGCAAAATTCAACGCGTAAAGTGTCAGACGTATTTCAATCCTGCAAAGAACAGATTACAACCCAAATAAATAATCTAGTAATAATTTCGTCGCCCTGATGTAACAAAATATCGATACATTTGTAATTTTTTACACCCCGAAGGCCGCTCGTATGGAAGCTTCGGTCTATCTACTTATCATGCATCTTTTTAACAAAGAGCGACATAGCTCCTTATCTCGTCAATACAAACACCTGTCCCGCTCATCAACTCTTTGATGGATCTCGGTGACCGTCATTCCGGCAGGATGACACCATCTCGTATTCCAATCCCCTCATCCTCATAAAACATCAACAATTTTCTAAAAGCAAGAAGGCGACACAGTGAGCATTCCTCCTTTTCTTAAATATCTTATTATCAACAGATAGCATTCCGAAGAAGAAGTCCTTAAGGGTAGCTGAGAGCCGAGTCTAAGGTAAGCAAGAGCGGAAAGGAGGGTAGCCGACCTTACCCTGGACTCGGCTCTCGACTTCCTTCCATCCTTGACGGGCGAGCTAATGGATGTCGGCATTTTTCGAAAACATATTCCACCGTGCGGTTATAAACCTCCCCGGCTCATCCATTCCGCGGTAAAGAAACGAACAGGGGATTTTGGTTAAAAATAAATAATATCATACATTATTATTGGTTATATTAAAGACAAATACCGTATTTTGCGACATCATAATTTATTTACTCTTACTAATATTTATGAAGCAACTCAAATCCTTTCTGATGGCTGCATTGTGCAGCGTGTTTGTGCTGTCGGCATGCAGTGATGACGACGGCCTGTCCGGAACTCCGTCTGACGTATCCGAAGAAATCGTCAAGGCGTTTTATGAAATGTATCCCAACGCGACCAACGTCTCATGGACGTCTATCGACGACTACGATGTCGCCCGGTTCTACGACGAGGGAACGCGGGCCGAAATGAGGCAGACCAACTGCACGGCCTGGTTCTCGCGCATCAGCAAACGCTGGGGCATGACAGACCGTGAAATCCCGTTCAACAGCCTCCCGAGTGCTGTCATCCAGGCATTCAACGACACCATCTATTCCCAAGCTCCTTGGACGGTGGACGATGAAGCCAATGTGTTGGAACGTGCTGACTCTGAAACATTCTATGTCATCGAGGTGGACAAGAATGAGAACGGCGTGGAAACCGATGTCGACCTTTACTACACGGAGACGGGCCGTCTCGTGCAAGCTCTCACCAACGCTCCGGAAGATGACAACCACATCGACTTCATCCCGGAAGAACAGCCGATGACTCCTTCGGAATTCGTCGCTGACAGATACCCCGGCTCGCACATCACCGACCGCGACTGGGACGACGGATTCCTCGAAATCGAAATCCGTCACGAAGGACGCGAGAAAGATGTCTACTTCAACTTCCGCAACGAGTGGGTCGGCAGCAAGTGGGAAGTGAGCCGCCGCAGCCTGCCCGAAGGCACATGGAGCAAACTGTGGTCAAAAGGTTACCACGATATGGACGATGACGACATCGATGTGATAGACTCCCACCGGGGCATGTTCTACGCCATCGAGGCTGAACGTTTCGACGACGATTGGCTAGTTATCGTGGACAAAGAAGGCAACATTGAGAAAGAAATTCCCGAAGATTGGGAAGACGGCTGGTGGGGTGACCTTTGGGATGAATGGACATAATGTCCCCACGCAGACAAACCACGCCTCCGACATGTGCGCAAGTTTTTCCTCCGGCATTTGTCGGAGGTTTGTTTTATTCCGGCTCTCCCGGGCGGGGACTGACATAACTCCTTATCTCGGCAATGAATTCATCTCCTGAATTTTCATACTTGCGCTCTCCGACCCCATAAATACGAAGGAATTCCTCCTTGGTCGTAGGTTTGTCCGTCGCCAGCCGCACCAGGTCGGCATTTTGCATGATTTGCGAAACTTGAACGCCACGCCTCTTTGCCAATCCGTCTCTGAGGATATATAGCCTCAACAAGAGTTCGATGTCGGTCAGGACATGACCTTCGGCATCTGTCAGTACCTGAAACTCGGTCGTCCCGATAGAATAGCCGGCATAACCAACCCTATTGATGCCCGACGTCTGTGCCTGAGGCTTCCGTTCTTTGGCGGGTATCATCTTCGGCGCGGACAGTGTCTCCGCCGGAACTGATTTCAAGAACGACGGTTTGTCCACAGAACGGTCCTCCACGCCGAAATCATTTCGCCGCCATATCCGATAGTGTTCAAGGTTCAACACCCTCCCACATCCCGACCTGTCATCCTTGTAATTGGTACACCCCAAAATATACCCTTTCTTGCCCGGCTTCACCACCAGATAACCATCCTCACACCAATCACATTTCTGGATAGCCAACTCGCCGCCCCGCCGGTCGTTAGTCATAAAACCACACACTTCCTGCTCGTTCGTGCACATCCATAATTTCAAGCCATAGTTCTTGTTCCACCGGAATTGCATCGGATAGCCACAGATGGGGCAACTGTTGAACGCCCGCTTTGAGTCTGCCAAATCCGTCTTCAACTCGCCTTTTAAAGTCACATAGGGATAAATGTCTGTTTCCCTCAGCAGCTCTTTGATGAATTCCGATGGCCGTCGTTCCGGCGTGATGATGAAAACCCGGTTTTTGGTCCGGGTCAAAGCCACGTAGAACAAGCGCCGCTCTTCAGCATAATTGTACGAATGGTCATTCGACACCACCAAGCTCAACACGGGGTCATCATCCACTTTTGAGGGAAAACCGTAAACGTCGTCTTTGGCATTGACGATAATGACATTGTCGGCACTCAACCCCTTGGAGCTGTGTGCCGTCATGAACTGAAGCTTCACTTGCGAACGGTATCGGGAAGAATAGACGCGTCCGGACTTCTCGTCGTACATAAACTCTTTGGAATAGCAAAGATGCTTGGCGTCAAATCCGTAACGTCCTATCAACAGGATGGAAGCCACTTGTGATTTTCCCTCGCTGCGGTTGTAGCCGATGATTTCCTCTATGGCTTTATTGACGGCCTCCCCCATATTGTAATAGCGCCCTCCGGCCTGCTCTTTGGAATACTCTTCACTGTAGGTGCGGATAATGACCGGATTGACGATTCGCTTGGGGGAAATCAAGTCTTTCCTTATCTGACTGCTGTTTCGCTGTATGAAGGTCCCGGCGATGTCGATTATCTCTTGCGCGTTCCGATAGGTCCTTGTAATCTTCAGTTCCTGCCCATAGCCGACTTCTTGACAAAAACGGGTGAACAACGGCAAAATCGAACCGCTAAAAGCATAGATGGACTGCCAGTCGTCGCCCACAGCCACAATCTTGGCATCGCACAACTTGGACAGTTCACGGATGAGATTGTAGCGCTGGCGGGATATGTCCTGATACTCATCGACGATGATATATTTAAAGTCCAGCCGTTCTTTTGCTATCTGCTTCTTGCGCAGCAGCTCGGCCGACTCGTTTATCATATCTTCAAAATCGATGCACTGCTGTTCGCGCAACGACTTCTGGTATTCCATGTAGCAGACGCGGCATATATCCAGAAATAGGCGTGTCCTGACGTTCTGTATCTTCGAACTGAACTCGTCAAACTTCTCACCCTTGTAGCCTTGCGTCTTGAAGTTGCTGATGAAATGACACACCAACAGCGTGAGTTTCGTTATATATTTGCTCTCTTCCGCATCGACCAGTTTCTTATAGACAGTCTCCATAGGCCTCGGTTCCAGGACATAACCCCTCTGCAGCAACTGTTCCTCCAGATGTTCCAGAAAAGGACGCCGGTCATTATACACCGAAAAAGTGTACACCAGGTCCGTCTTATGTTTACGGTGCAGCTTTATCTTGTCATTCACCCGCGCTTTATATCTATCCAGTTCTTCCTGGGTATAACGGCTGTTCTGCCCATCCTCCGTAATGCCGAAATGCTCTATGTAGGTCACCTTCTCCCCTTGCTTGATTCTGAAATCCGGCGTGTAAGGCTTGTTGGAGTCCAAGACACGATACTGGTAGACAGGTTCATATTCGTATTCGATGTTGTTCAAATAAAGGAAATTGGCTATCCGTACCTCCTCGACGGAGCGCAACACTTCATTGTTCAACGTCTGCACCTTGCGCGTCTTGCGGTCTATAATCTGCTGGATGTATTCCTGGACATTGCTCCTGAGCGTGGAAAAGTCCGTCTTGGAGACGAACTGGAAGTAACGGTTCACATCGTCTCCTTCATAGGGCGCAGAAAAATAAGAGCCGAAAAACAAGACCAGCTTTTTCACCAGCACCGGATTGCTAAGCACTTTCGACTTGAGATAGTCTTTGATAACGTGATACATGAAGCCTCCATCCACGATTTTCGGCCGACCGGCATCACTTTTCCTCAGGATGGCATAACCCGCCGAATGAAAGGTCGTAATCGGACAGCTGAGGTGAAGCCGGTCATTGATACGTTCACGAAGTTCCCCCACAGCTTTGTTGGTAAACGATATGACGAGTATCTTGCGAGGATCTACGCCACGCCGTTCGACCAGGTATCTCACCTTTGCAGCCACTGTGGTGGTCTTTCCCGCCCCGGCTCCAGCAATGACCAACGTATAATCCTCGTCCGACAACACGACCTCGCGTTGCTCGTCATCCAGCAGAATGGCCGGATCGCATGCTTTGAGAATCCCGTCCAGATAGTCCTTCTCTGACACCAGATGCCTGGACACGTATTCATCATTGTGCCTTCTGACGACCGGGACCTCTTCCTTCAAGTCCACCATGCCTCCGTAAATGTCACGGAAACGGATGATTTCCATCGCATCCAACCGGTGTTTTCGCACATAGTCTTCCAATAGTCCGGAGACACACAGCGTCTCATAAAATTTATGCAGCTCTGCAAAGTCTTCTATCAAATGCCTGTAATCACTCCGGGCTATGTATTGGTCTTTTGACAAAAGCTCACGCAAAGCCTGATTGAAAGAAAGCACACCGGCATACTCCTTCGGAAACCTGTCAGGCACTTCCTTCTTGTCAGTCGCTTTCTTCCAACAGAAAGATATGGCTTTTCTTAAAAAGTCCAACAAACGCTTCATCGGCATCTACTTGTCTTACATAAAATGAGGCATTTTCATTCCGTCGATGCAAATCTACGACAAACCGTCCGTAAGTCCATAACAAATACTCATTTATTGCGACAAAAAGCTTCCTTCTTCCTACCGTTTCCCGCCCCTTAAGGCCGCCCGACCACGGACTAGGCTCGGGGCACGGGCCAAAAGGAGGCCGTCCTCGGGCCGAGTCCTGGGGAAGCACGGCCAGCATTGGAGCGCGCGGGAAGACCCTGAACAAGTCCCTGAGCACAGTTCCGGTCAGTCTCTCAAATAGTCCTTCAGCGGGCAATCGGTCATCCTCAATCCTTCGGCTATGCTCTGAGCATTGAGCCGGGCTCCCTTCAAGGAAGTGTGCGTGTGGTCGTTCTTGAAATATTCTCCCACAAGACGCAGCCCTTGCTCATTGGCCATCTTCTCCAACTTGTCACCAGAGATTTTATTCAAATCGACATACCATGCGCCGGCACGCTCGGCCGCATCTCGAGTCCAAGCTCCAAAACTTCCCGTATTGCGCTCTATCTTGCCGTTGTCAAACTTATTGCGGGGCGTGTGACTCAGCACTATCGGATAAGCCCCCTTCTCACGTACATCCATGATGAACTTACGCAAGTACCATCCAAACGTGTACACCACCTGGTATTGTCCGGTCTTCTCCATGCGGAACACCCGGCTTTCGTCACCTGCCCCACGCAACTCCGCGCGAGCCTTGCCCGTGTTGATAGGACCGGCGTCGTTGTGCCCGAACTGTATCAACACGAAATCACCCGGCTGAAGCGCGTGATAGACACTGTCCCATCGTCCTTCGTCAAGATAAGTCCGGGCGCTACGGCCGGGCATGGCACAGTTGGCCACCGTAACGCGGGCCGTATCCAACTGCTCCGCCAGCACACTTCCCCAGCCCCACATGCTGTCACCTTCATCCGCATTGCGCACGGTGCTGTCGCCAATGGTGAAAACCACGGGGCAACCTTTCTTGTGCGCGACACGGGCTGCCTTGTCTGCCTGCGGCTTGAGGTATCCGGCCAGTTTGAGCCGTTTGCAACCGCGTATCCCTTCCACAGCCGACTCTGCATTGACCCTCGCTCCGAAAGCACTCGTGTGGATGCGGTCCAGATAGAACATATATTTCACCTTCTCCTTGCCGAAACGCTCGAACTTGCGTGCCGTAATCTCGTTCAGGTCAATGAAAGGCACATGTTCCTTCCGGGCCACTTGCCTGGCCCACAAACCAAATGTCCGGTTCACGCGGGTGATGACCGTGCTGTCGGCATCGTCCCAGGCATTGCGCGGTGTGAGCGACATCAGGATGGGGTGCGCTCCCCGGGCTTTCACGTCACGGATGAAGCGGCGCATGTATTCCCCATACGTGTAGACCGTTTCTTTCACACCGGTCTCCTTGATGGTCACGACCAGCGAGTCCTTACCGATGCCGGGAATGGAAGCCCGCGCACGTCCGCTGTCATAGGGCCCGTTGTCATTGTGACCCAACTCGATGATGACCCAGTCGCCCCTGCGGATACCCTTGAGCACGTCGGGCCAAAGACGGTTGTAAAACGTCCGGCTGCTCGTGCCTCCCAAGGCGTGGTTCTCCACCGTGATGCGGCTTTCGTCAAAATACTCATGCAGGAAATAGCCCCATCCCCACTGGCCGTTATTCCCATTGCCTAACGTCCCCGTGCGCATCGTGCTGTTTCCGACCAGAAACAACACGGGACAACCGGCCTTACGGGTCGACCCCGGCACGGGACGCGCCATGCGCGCCTTGTTCAGACTGTCAAGCGTGTTGTCGACCACTTGATTTACATCTCTCATCGGGGCTGGCACTTTGTCTTGAGCCCATACGCCGGCCTCCCCAAGCAGAGCCAAACAGATGCCGACGACCCACCACTTATTAATTTTCATTCTATTCTCTTTCTTCTGTTTATTCTTCCGTCCAATCATTGCCATAAATTCTCCTTAAATTCCACTTCCACGATGCGCAGTTCCTGCCTGGATTTCTTCCCAGCTTTCACCCCGGCCATGTCCAGTCCGCCTGCTGACGGCGCAGCCACTTCCACAATCTGGCCGAACGCATCCTGTTCTTCGCTGACTCCACGCAAGCAGATGGTAATCTCATCCGCCAAGACCGGCTTTACGTTGAGATGTACATACCCCAGACTGCGTTCTGTCTTTCCGCTCCACACCAGCGTGTCTCCGGCATAGACTTCCAACGGATAGCTGCGCGTCCGCCAGCCTGCCAGCTTCAAACAGACTTCGTCAACTCGTGCCGCACGGTCCAGTTTGTAAGTGACCCAAGCCGTCTGCATGCGACCGTCGTTTCTCCATTCGCTCAGTTCGTTGTCATCATAGCTGTTGCAAGCCATGTCGGCATTGGCTCCAGCCGTTGCAGACATGATGCCGACATCCACCTTTGTATCCTTGTAAGAAGGAGTAAGGGGCGTCTCGCCGCGGGTCAACCGTCCGTCGAGCCGGTCACCGGGGATATATGTGCTCAGTCCGTTGACGACCTCCACCGGTGACGTCTCCAGCTCCATCTCGGCCGGTTGCAGTCCCTGCACCATGGCCGTCACCCGCACCTTACCAGCCTTCGGAAGCGAACGTAGCAACACTCTGTTGACCCCGCACTCCACGGGCAGTTCTTTCGACAGGATATAGTTTCCTTCTCCCTGCGCTATGCCTCCGCGCCATTCGGCAGGGCCTTCCAACTGAAAGCGAACCAAATCATTGGCCAGCGGACAACGGCGTCCCTCGCCGTCCACCACCTCAAACTGCAACAACAGCATGTCGGCCCCGTCGGCTTTCCAACCATCAGGATTCTCAATGGCTTCCAATTTGATTCGTTCCGGCTTACCGACCGTGCACAATGCTGTACGACACAACTCTTTTCCGTCAGCGTCGCGCCCCACGGCTACCAACTCGCCCGCTTCGTAGGCCACACGAGGGAACGTATAAAGGAAACGGTATTTCTGCTCACCGAATCCCAAAGAACGGCCATTCAGAAACAGTTCCACCTGCTCCGTATTAGAGACCACATGGACCGGTTTGACCAATCCGGCCTCATAGTTCCAATGGCCCACGATGTGAATGTCCGGTGTCTCCGGATCGACCCAACCGTTCCACATGACACGATGGGCATAAAAGGGGTCTTTCGGGATACGCATCGCGTCTGTCACGCCGCTACGACGATAGTTTTCCACACCACGATAGTGTGTATTCGTGTCAGAGAAGATGATTTTCACACCGCCGGAGCTGACCCGTTCGCCCGTCCCGGGACGCTCACGCCAGTAGTCGTACCAACGGCAGACCTGTTCGATGGTGAAAGCATCCTGATTATGATTGTAAGCCGCGGCATCTACGTTCTTTTTCATTGTGTTAGTCGCTGCCGAATGGAAGGAACTATTGCCATCTCCCTCCCGGTGATAAGGATAGGAATATTCGTCCCAATACTTCCGCAACCCCTCGTCACGGCAATACTCCATCGCCCACATCGGGTGATGCTTGCTCTTGTTTATATACAGCATCTCACCGCCATATTCAGCCTCGCGGATGTCAAGCATCTCGCGCGAACCGATGGCACGTCCGCCATGAGGGTCGTACCGGTCGCGCAAGGCCTTCATCTCCAGCATGTGCTCACGGCTGATGGACTCATTGCCACACTCGTAGAAAAGGATGCTCGGATTGTTGCGGTTATAGATGATGGCGTCGCGCATCAGCTCCATGCGCTGCTCCCACTGACGTCCTTCGCGGTCTTTCTCGGCGTCGCCAGCCGGCATGGCTTGCAGCAATCCCACGCGGTCGCACGACTCGATGTCCTGTTTCCAAGGCGTGATGTGCATCCACCGTACCAGGTTGGCACAGCCTTCCACCATCAGTCCGTTGCTATAGTCACTCAGCCAGGCGGGGACACTCATGCCGACACCCGGCCACTCGTTGCTCGTGCGCTGCGCATAGCCTTTTATCTGGATGACCCTGTCGTTCAGCCAAATCTTGCCATCCCCGAAACGGGTCTTGCGGAAGCCTGTCCGCGTGCAGACCTCATCCACCTTCTCTCCATCGGCCCAAAGGCTGGTCTTCACCGTGTACAGGTAGCCGTATCCCCAACTCCAAAAATGCAAACCTTCGACTTCGGAGGCTGCGGACAGCGTCACCGTCTCTCCTGGGCGCACGGTAACGGGACTCGACTCAAAGGTTTTCAGCATACGGCCATCGCGGTCTACAAGCTCCACACGGTAGAGCACACGCCTGGCATGCGCATGCTCATTGCGCACCTCCGACTCAGCATGGATGACGGCACGGTGCGATTTTACACGAATGTCTTCCGCATAGACATACACGCCCGTCGTCTTCAGGTTGCTGTATAACGGCAACGTCTGATAGAGCTTGTCCGTCACGTGCAACCATACGTTTTTCGGGATACCGCCGTAGTTGGCATTGAAATTGCGGTCGCTCCACTGATACTTTGTGCCCGTGGCCCGCTCCTTGTAGTCCCAATCATTGTCCACACGGACAGCCATCACGTTGTATCCTTTGTAATTGATGTAGGGAGTAAGGTCGAAGCCTACGGCCATGGCCCCGTTTTCGTGCAAACCGAGGTGATGTCCGTTGAGATAGAAGTCGGCTCCCTGACGGACGCCTTCGAACTCCACAAAGACTTTCTTTCCACGCGCCGCGGACGGCAGCCGGAAGTGCTTGCGATACCAGACGACGGTGTCCGTCAGTTGCTCGATACTCAAGCGGAAAGCCTCGTCTTCATTGAACGGACGCGGCAGGGTGACCTGTTTCCAGGCTGCATCATCAAACTTCACATCCTTGGCCTCACACACATCGCCTACATGCAACAACCACTGTGCATTAAAGTTATACTTCATACGGCCGTCTTCCCCGGCCACAGCCTGCACAATCCCCAACAGGCAGACTAAAATCATCATTACGCTCTGTTTCATTTTTCGGTTTTTCATTTACTCCCATTGCCGAAAACGGCTCTTCATGGTTTTCTCCAAAATCTTTCTTAACAATCTATGCACAAAACTACTACAAACCGATGAAATATCAGCACACGACACCACGTTTGTGCATCCGAGAATGCACCTCGCCCCTCCCCCGTGTTACAATCTCATTAAGTCCCCGTCTGCGGGCCCTTAACTCCGCCCAGGCACGGACTGGACTCGGGAGACGGGCCAGACCAAGGAAGGAAAAAGTCTGTTTAAGCAAACAAGGTGTACCCATTCTGACGGAAACGTCCGCTTAAAGAGCTTTGTGATTCTGAAGAAAACATGCGAGGTTTTAGACATGCCCCAAACGGATGTGTTACAAAACCTAAAATTGCACATCTCCCTCTAAGGGATTTTATTCCTACCTTTGTCTTTTTACAAAAAGCACATCTCCCTGACATGACAAAACTGGAGCATTTGTTCAAGAGCAACTATAAAGCCCTTTGCCTCTACGCAACACACATCGTGGGGGACATCGACACGGCGGAAGACATCGTGATGGACTATTTTCTTATGCTGGCAGAACAACCGGAACGTGACGAAAGGATTCTTTCAATGAAAAACTACATCTACCGAATGGTCCGGAATGCCTGCATCAATCATCTCGGCACGAAAGTCTCCATCACTGACCCGCAACACATCCCCGACGTACCGGACGACGAAGATGATTTCCGCGAACGGTGCGAGCGGGAAGCCCGCCTATGGAAAGAAATCGACCATCTGCCCCGGGCATGCCGGGACGTATTCCTGATGCACAAACGCGACGGATTGTGTCACCGGGACATCGCCGACCGGCTCGGCATTTCCATTAAGACCGTCGAAGCCCACATCGGACATGCCTACGCTGTCTTGCGAGGCAAAGCCGGGATAATCTATGCTTTCATCTTCCTATGAATGTAAGCATTTATCACCTCCGGCACAACCCTCGCGCAAGCGCACTTCACTCCGGGCCAGCTTTCCCTCTATCCGGCTCGGGCACGGAAAGGTATCGGCGTCTGTCTACCTTCCTTTCCGCACCCGGACGAAAAGGAGGGTTTTCAGACAACAAAACAAACCGCTGTCAAACAGACACTTGCGATAATCCATCCTCACATAAATCTAAAAGAAACAAACATGAGAACAGACGATGATGAATTAACATTTGTCACCAAACATTACCAAGAGGGACGGCTCGACGAGAAGAAAGCCTGGAGACGACTCCGGCAGCAATTCCCCCATCCCCGCAAAAGGCTGGCGACGATGGCCGCAGCAAGCATCATCGCCTGTGCCGTCGTGGCCGGCCTCCTCACCGGATATGTACACTCCCGCAGGACGGCCACACAGGACACCACCGTCACGAAGACAACCGACAGCATCGCCCCGACCGAGCAAACCGACAGCACGAAGGTGTTCCGCTATGAGAACACTCCGATAACAGAAGTGCTCCGCGAACTGTCGGCTTACTACCGCATCCCGCTGGAGGCGAACGACACCACCCGCCGCGTGACGGGTGAAATCGAGGCTGCGTCGCTCGAGGAGGTCATCGACGTGCTGGAGAAGACGCTCGACCTGAAAATTACCGCACGATGAAACAAGCCTTGTTCACCCTCATACTGCTGACGGTCTCGGCATTCGCCTGCGCCCAGCACCCCACGCTCAAGCAACGGATGCGCCGGTTGCAGGAACAGCGGCATGTCCATTTCGTCCACGATGCCGGGCTGCGCTTGGAGCGTTCCTGCCCGGAGGAGCCGTCTGACAGTCTCTCGCTGGAGCAGGCTTTGGCGCGGCTCTTTGCCGGCACAGGCATCGAGTATGTCATCCGCGGACGAAACATCGTGCTCCGGGAAGGACGTCGCCGCGTGGTGAGCGGACGGGTGACCGACACGGAAGGCGAGCCGCTCATCCATGCGGCCGTCTACGTCCCGGACTCCCGACAGGGCACACTGACCGACGAGCGCGGCCGCTACGTCCTGCGTCTGCACGACGGACGCCACCGCATCCGCACGTCCTACGTGGGAAAAGAAGCGTGCGTGAAAATGGTGCAAGTCACGGGCGACACCACGCTCCACTTCACACTGGGAGACAATGCCACACTGGCATCCGTCACCATCGACGGACGCCGCGACGCAGCCCTGCTGACCACGCAAACAGGCAAACGCGTGCTGACGGCCGATGACATACGGACGGAGTTCTCGCTGCTCAGTTCGCCCGACCTTGTCAAGACCCTGCAACGCATTTCGGGCGTGGCCGGCGGCATCGAAGCGACCTCGGCGGAAAAGCCGACTTCGCATGGATGCCTTCTGTCGGCCACCACATTCGCTTCGGCACCCAGTTCGTCCGCCACACATTCCGCCCGCAGACCGTGACGCAGGCATTCTACTACGGCGACCCAAGCGAGCAAGTCGACACGACACATGTCGAGACCCGCAACCACACGTCGTCCTGCGAACTGACCATCTACGCCGAAGACGAAATCTCCCTTTCGCCCCGATGGACGGTCAACGCGGGATGCAGCTACACACTCTTGAAAGTGAAAAGCCGGACATATCATCTCATCGACCCGCGTCTGGCCCTGAAACACCAGTTGACTGACGATGCCTCCCTGAAGTTCTCCTACACGCACATGTCACAAAGCGTGCACCGCATCGCCAGCACCTTCCTGGAGTTACCGACCGACTTTTGGGTGCCGACGACGGCTGGGATACGTCCGACCCGCTCTGACCAGCTCGCCTGCGGCGCATACGTCCGCCCGGGAAAGCTGTGGAGCGTGTCGCTCGAAGCGTTTTACAAACACACGGTCCACCTGCTCCAATACCGCAACTGGACGGGCCTGCAACCACCCGCCGCCCGTTGGGACAAGGACGTGACTGAAGGCAAGGGACGAGCCCTCGGCCTCGAACTGGATGCAGACTACCGCACACCTCGCGTCACGGCCACCCTGGCCTACACGCTCTCATGGAGCAAACGCCGCTTCCCGGAACTGTATGCCGGGTGGTTCGCCGACCAGTTTGACAACCGGCACAAAGTGGACATCACAGCACGCTACGCAGCGGTAACCGTGCCACCCTGCCCGTGGCCTACGTGCCGCAACCGCAGATGCCGGGCGAACCGGACAACTTCGAAGCAGGCTTCGTCTACGATCGGCCGAACAACTTCCGACTGCCCGCCTATCACCGGCTGGACGTAGGCGCCAACTTCAGCCACACCACACGCCGCGGCTTCGAACGCATCTGGAACGTGAGCATCTATAATGCCTATTGCCACCTCAACACGATGTACATCCGCGTGAAGCCTCAGCCCGACGGCACGTTCACCGCCCGCAGCAAAGGCTTCATCCCACTCATTCCTGCCGTAAGTTACACGCTAAAATTTTAACGCATGAAGCATCTCTTCCTGCTCCTCGGGACTATCCTGTTCCTCTCCTGCCATGACAACATCGACCTCCAAAGGTTCGGCAAGGAAAGCCGTCTGGTGGTCTACGCCTTCCCCACAGACACAGACTCCATCCGCATCATCATCTCGGCCAGCCAACCCTTAGGAAGGAGCATCCCCGCACTGCACGTCACGGAAGTGCGTTGCACGACCAACGGGCACAACGACCGGATGGTCCATGCGAAAGACACGTTCGAAGGGCGTTTTCCCGTCTCGACTTGGTATGCCATCGGCAAGCACCGCTGCGGCGACGAAATCCGCATAGCCGTCCGAGCGGAGGGATTGCCCGAAGCCACGGGAAGCACACGCATCCCCTCTCCGACAGTCCCCGAAGAGGCTGCGCTGGACACCGTCTATTACAAAGGCAACCTCTACACACAAATCCGACTGAATCTCCCGAGTGCCCGGCATCAAAGCCGCCATGCCGTCCGCGTGGTCGGCTGGTATGCGCCGGAAGATGCCGACGTCCCTCCCCGTCCGGAGTTCATGGAGGTGGAAACAACGGCCGAACCGCTGCTCAACCATCACAGCAACGTGGAGCTTGGTTTCGGTTCGGCCGACGATTTCTACCACCGGATGTACACCTTTGACAATTCGACTTTCCTCTCCTCCGGCGCAGTGCTCCATCTGAACGTCTGGCAACAGCCCGGCATCAAAGCCTGCCATGCGCAACTTTTCACCTTGTCAGAAGAATACTACTCCCTGCTGCAATCGCTTAACAACACTGACAACAACGTCATGGCCTCGCACGGCTTGGCCTTCGCCTTCTCCTCCTACACCAACATCCGGGGCAGCTATGGTTGCATAGGCGGATACAGCCTGGCAGAAACGCCCTGGATGGGAGGCGGGAGTGAAAAAGGTCGGGGAAGCGAATAGGGGTTTAGGACGGAACGTCTGTCTTACATACAGACAAACCATTTATGCACAATTCATGAAAAAGACAATCATCGCAGCAGCACTCTTTACGGCCTGCTGCCTACACGCCCAAGCGCAAACGTGGAGCTACGGTCTCCACGCAGGTATCAACTCGTCCGGCTACACCGGTGGCAAGACTTACACCATCTACGGCAACTCAGACCGCATCGGCTACGAAGTGGGTGGCGACATCCACTACACGTTGCGCAACGGACTGCTGTTTGCTTCCGGCCTTTCCATCCTGCAGACCGGCGGACAGTTTGCCGTCATGAGCGACTATGTCGGAGCTACGGGGCACGGAGAGACAGCCTTCCCCGAAGTCAACACCAGACTGCTGTCTGCGGAAATCCCGCTAAAGGCCGGATGGGACTTCCGATTGGGACGCAACGTCGTCCTCTCCCCACACATCGGCGCATACGCACGCTACGCCCTGGCCTCCATCAAAGACAACGTGCGAACAGCAAACGAAGAGCAAACCGAAAAATGGAATTGCCTCAAAAACTACAACAAAGGCCATCGCCACATCGAAGCATTCAAACGCTTCGACGCCGGCCTTACAGCCGAAGTGGAGCTACGCTTGTTCCGCCACTATCTCCTGACTGCCGGTTATCGACGCGGATTTGTGGAGCAGTCGGCACAATATGGACTGAAGAGCCAAATATTCACTGTCGCACTGGGGTATCTGTTTTGAGAATTCTACATCTATGTCTATACAACAGAAATAAAATAGCAAACTCTATGACACGAATCTATCTATTCATCATGCTGGGACTCCTCTCGGCACTCCCAACATTTGCCCAAAAGCAAGAAAAAACGCCTTGGACTGTCCGCTACGGCATCGAGGCCGGAGTGAATGGGGTTAACGCCAATACACTCAACCTATATGAAAAAAGCATCCCTCATGTTGGCATTAGCCATGCCACTATTGCTATGCACATCTTGCATGAGCTTATTTTCCAGTGCCATACAAACTATTACATTTACAAGTGAAGAAGGAACAAAATTGTATGACGGCACCAACAATGTCAAGCTGGCCGAAATACCTGAAGAAGGAACAGCAACAGTAAAATTAAAGAAAAAACTTTCAGACAAAATAATCATAGCTAAAAAGAAGGGATACAGGAACACTCCATTCGTCATCGAATCACAATTCAGCCCGAAATCATTGTGGAACATATTGTTCTGATCCGGCTTTTTAATAGACCTTGGCACCGGCAAAATAAACAAATACGACCAGACCATTTACAATGTAGAGATGGAAAAAATGGATTGAACTTGAAGATTCTGCAGGCTTCACCCTACCGCTATCCAAGGGAACAACAATTCCGCTGCGTGATTCTTTTTAATACAATTCTTTCCAATCTTTCAAGGATTGGAAAGAATTCCTATATTTGCATCAGACCAAATGTGATGCCATATGATTGAAAGACCTCCCCAACTAACTGACAAGGATATTGCAAAAGCATACATAGACTTATCCAAGAAGCGCGACGACGAACTGACTTCATTAATCGAAAAAATTAATGAGCGTTATGAATATTGGAGCGATGTGAAATATGAAAAAACACCACCTTCTCTTTCCAATACAGACTTATGGAAATATGTGAAAACTTCCCGCTTGCGCAATTATTCGTTGATATGGCCCAAATACGGCATTTTTCTCAGCGTCACGAACCACATGCAACGTCTTTGCCATGAATTTGACATGAACTTCGGAGGCTCATGGGGCAGCCATTCGATGATTCCGACAGAAAACAAAGACACATACCTCATCAATTCTTTAATGGAGGAAGCCATCTCTTCAAGCCAAATGGAAGGTGCATCTACAACTCGGAAAATTGCCAAAGAAATGCTCCGCAAAAATATTGCGCCCAAAGATAAGTCACAACAAATGATATTCAATAACTACCAGACTATCCAATTCATTGTCAACAATAAACAAAAGCCACTTACCAAAGAACTGTTGCTGACCATACACCGGCTAATGACAGAAAACACTTTGGAAAATCCAGAAGATGTCGGACGTTTCCGGCAAAACGACGAAGTTGTCGTCGAAAACGGCATTACACATGAAATCGTACACACTCCGCCCTCCTACCAGGAAATACCGACATTCATCAACGAACTATGCTCCTTTTTCAATGATGAGCAACCGAGCATCTTCATTCATCCCATAATAAGAGGCATTGTCGTACATTTCATGATTGCATACATGCACCCATTCGTCGATGGCAATGGACGCACTGCACGGGCTTTATTCTATTGGTACATGCTAAAAAATGGATATTGGTTAACAGAATATTTGTCCATCTCAAAAATCATTGCTAAATCAAAAAAAGCCTATGAGAATTCATACTTATATGTAGAAGCTGACGACAACGACTTAGGTTATTTCATTACCTACAATTTGAGAGTACTAAACTTAGCATTCAGAGACTTGCAAGACTACATAAAAAGGAAACAAGCCATTAAAGAACAAAACAAACAATTCCTACACTTGGGGAATATCAATGAAAGACAAGCCGATATCATACGCGTCTATTACGACAATCCCAAAGAGGTACTCACCATTAAAGACATCCAAGTCAAATTCGGGATAACTCCCACAACAGCTAAAAGCGACATTACCGGCCTAATAAATCTCGGTTTATTATCTGAGATCTCTTTCAATAAAGTAAAGAAAGGATATATAAAAAACAGTCGTTTTGATGACATTATAGCAAACATCTTGTAAGAGCGGAGAATAGATTCTTCTGTGCGAATCTACCAGTGTGCATCAAGCATCTATAAACAAAAAAGACTGCCCCGTTTGACCGGAGGCAGCCTTTTCATCTTCAAATTATACTGTAAATCGTAAGTTTCTTATCGTTGGATTACTCCACTTCGCTGTAATCAAGCACGTTCTTGCGGTTGGCAAGGATGCGGTCGTATTCTTCTTTCGAGCCTACGATGATCTTGTCATACTCGCGCAGACCTGTACCGGCAGGAATCAAGTGACCGCAGATGACGTTCTCCTTCATGCCTTCCAGCTTGTCCACCTTGCCGTTGATGGCAGCTTCGTTGAGCACCTTGGTCGTTTCCTGGAAGGATGCGGCCGACATGAAGCTCGAAGTCTGCAATGCGGCACGGGTGATACCTTGCAGAATCTGGGTCGAGGTGGCGGGAACAGCATCACGCACCTGAACCAGGCGAAGGTCGCGGCGCTTCAGCATACTGTTTTCATCGCGCAGCTTGCGTGCGGTGACAATCTGACCCGGAACGAGTGTCTCGGAATCACCGGCATCGGTAACCACTTTCTTGCCCCAGATGCGGTCGTTTTCTTCCATGAACTCGAACTTGTCGACCACCTGTTGCTCCAAGAAGCGGGTGTCGCCCGGCTCATTGATTTCCACCTTGCGCATCATCTGGCGAACGATGATTTCAAAGTGCTTGTCGTTGATCTTCACACCTTGCAGACGGTAAACGTCTTGCACTTCGTTGACAATATACTCCTGTACAGCCGTAGGACCTTTAATGGCCAGAATGTCGGACGGAGTCACAGCACCGTCGGACAACGGCGTACCGGCACGCACGTAGTCGTTCTCTTGAACCAAAATCTGCTTCGACAGCGGAACGAGGTACTTACGCACATCTCCCACCTTGGAAGTCACAATAATCTCACGGTTACCACGTTTCACTTTACCCATCGTGACCTCACCGTCGATTTCAGAAACCACGGCAGGGTTGGACGGATTACGTGCTTCGAACAATTCAGTGACACGGGGAAGACCACCGGTAATATCGCCGGCCTTACCTACGGCACGCGGAATCTTGACCAAGATGTCGCCCGGCTTCACGGTCTGACCGTTTTCGACGACGACGTGTCCGCCCACCGGCAAGTTGTATGTACGAATCAAAGAACCTTCCTCCGACATGATGCGCACGGTCGGCACTTTGGTCTTGTCTTTCGATTCGGTGATGATGATTTCACGCAGACCGGTCGCTTCGTCAGATTCTACTTTATAAGTCACACCTTCCACTACGGCCTCAAACTCAATCTTACCCGCAGCTTCGGTAATAATCACCGCGTTGAACGGGTCCCATTTAGCGATGAGCTTGCCTTTTTCCACGACGTCTCCATCGTTGGCATAGAGTTTCGAGCCATAAGGCACGTTGTGCGTAGAAAGGACAATGCCTGTGTTCGGGTCGATGAAGCGAACTTCAGCCAGACGACCGACTACGATCTTCACGGGTTCGCCCGTCTCCTCGACCGTATCCACCGTACGCAACTCTTCAAACTCCAAGCGTGCATCATGTTTGGCCACGATGCTGGCATTGGCTGCCAAGTTGCCGGCGATACCTCCGGCGTGGAATGTACGCAGCGTCAACTGCGTACCCGGCTCACCGATGGACTGTGCAGCGATGACACCGACAGCTTCGCCCTTGTGGACCATACGACCGGTGGCAAGGTTACGTCCGTAACACTTGGCACAAACACCACGCTTGGACTCACAGGTCAATACGGAACGGATTTCTACGCTTTCAATCGGAGAATCTTCAATCTTCTGCGCAATGGCCTCCGTGATTTCCTCACCGGCAGCGACAATCAGTTCGCCCGTAGTGGGATGGATAATATCGTGAACGGAAACACGTCCCAAGATGCGTTCGTAGAGCGTCGCGATGACCTCATCGTTGTTCTTCAAAGCCGTACAAACCAATCCACGGAGCGTTCCGCAGTCTTCTTCATTGATGACCACATCGTGAGACACATCGACCAGACGACGAGTCAAGTATCCGGCGTCGGCTGTCTTCAATGCCGTATCGGCCAAACCCTTACGTGCACCGTGCGTAGAGATAAAGTACTCCAACACGGAAAGACCTTCCTTAAAGTTAGAAAGAATCGGGTTCTCGATAATCTGTGCACCTTCTGCACCGGCTTTCTGCGGCTTCGCCATCAGACCACGCATACCGGAAAGCTGACGGATCTGTTCCTTAGAACCACGGGCACCGGAATCCAGCATCATGAATACGGAATTGAAGCCTTGGTCGTCTTCCGAAATCGTCTTCATCAAGATGTTTGACAGGTCGTTGTTGACGTGTGTCCAGGTATCAATAACCTGATTGTAACGTTCGTTGTCGGTGATGAATCCCATGTTGTAGTTCATGGTGATTTGTTCCACCTCTTCGTTACCGCGTTTCACAAGTTCCTCTTTCTCTTTCGGGATAATAATATCACCCAGGTTGAACGACAAGCCACCCTTAAAGGCCATGTTGTAACCCAAGTTCTTGATGCCGTCGAGGAAGTCTGCCGCACGAGCTACACCCACACGCTTGATAACGTCGCTGATGATATCACGGAGTGATTTCTTGGAAATAATCGTGTTGATGAAACCGACTTCGTCAGGCACGATCTCGTTGAAGATGACACGGCCGACAGAGGTCTCACGCATCATTTTCACGATGTTCCCATTTTCATCGAGGTCATTTACAAGCACCTTCACCGGAGCATGGATGTCCACTTTTCCTTCATTGTAGGCAATCAATGCCTCTTCAGGTCCGTAGAAGATCAATCCTTCGCCTTTTGCACCTTTGCGCAACTTGGTGATGTAGTACAGACCCAACACCATATCTTGTGCAGGCACCGTAATCGGCGCGCCATTGGCCGGGTTCAAAATGTTGTGCGACTGAAGCATCAACATTTGTGCTTCCAGGATTGCTTCGTTGCTCAAGGGCAAGTGCACAGCCATCTGGTCGCCATCGAAGTCGGCGTTGAATGCCGTACATGCCAACGGGTGGAGCTGAATGGCTTTTCCTTCAATCATCTTCGGCTGGAAGGCCTGGATACCCAGACGGTGAAGTGTCGGAGCACGGTTGAGCAACACGGGGTGTCCCTTCATCACATATTCCAAGATGTCCCAAATCACAGGTTCCTTGCGGTCGACGATTTTCTTGGCAGATTTCACCGTCTTCACAATGCCGCGTTCTATCAGCTTACGGATGATAAACGGTTTGTAAAGCTCGGCAGCCATCAATTTAGGAATACCGCATTCACCCATCTTCAACTCCGGACCTACGACGATAACCGAACGTGCCGAATAGTCAACACGTTTACCCAACAAGTTTTGACGGAAACGTCCTTGCTTGCCTTTCAAGCTATCAGAGAGCGACTTCAACGGACGGTTGGCATCGGTCTTGACAGCACTCGACTTGCGTGAGTTGTCAAAGAGCGAGTCGACAGCCTCTTGGAGCATACGTTTCTCATTGCGCAGGATGACTTCCGGCGCTTTGATTTCAATCAGTCGCTTGAGACGGTTGTTACGGATGATGACCCGACGATAAAGGTCGTTCAAGTCCGACGTTGCAAAACGTCCACCATCCAGCGGAACCAACGGACGCAATTCAGGAGGAATCACCGGGACGATACGGATGATCATCCACTCAGGCTTATTCCGTCCACGCGAAGCACGGAATGCTTCCACCACTTGCAGACGTTTCAAAGCTTCAGTCTTGCGCTGTTGCGAAGAGTCTTTGTTAGCACGGTCACGCAATTCGTATGAAAGTGCATCCAAATCGAGTGTAGAAAGCAAATCATAAATTGCTTCTGCACCCATCTTGGCTATAAACTTATTGGGATCATTATCCTCAAGCATTTGATTGTCTTTCGGAAGCGTGTCCAAAATAGCCAGATATTCTTCTTCCGAAAGGAGGTCATATTTGCTGACGCCGTCTTCAGCCTTTATTCCCGGCTGAATCACGACATAGCGTTCGTAGTAAATAATAGAATCAAGTTTCTTGGTCGGCAATCCGAGCAAATAACCTATTTTATTAGGCAATGAACGGAAATACCAGATGTGAGCCACCGGAACGACAAGCTGGATGTGACCCATACGTTCACGGCGTACTTTCTTTTCGGTCACTTCCACACCACAACGGTCACATACGATGCCTTTGTATCGAATGCGTTTGTATTTACCGCAATGACATTCATAGTCCTTCACCGGACCAAAAATGCGTTCGCAGAACAGACCGTCGCGCTCAGGTTTGTAAGTACGGTAATTAATGGTTTCAGGTTTCAAGACTTCACCGCTCGAATTCTCAAGAATTTCTTCGGGAGAAGCCAAACCTATAGAGATTTTTGTAAAGTTACTCTTTATCTTTGTTTCTTTTCTGAAAGCCATACTTGTTTGATTATAATGTAAAGAGTTTAAAGAGTTTTATATAGTAGTAGATTGAGATTCAGAGCCTGATTGGCCCTGAATCTCAGTCCTGAATTGGTTTATTCCAGATTGATGCTCAAGGCCAGACCTCTCAACTCATGCAGCAACACATTGAGTGATTCAGGAATGCCCGGAGTAGGCATCGGCTCACCTTTCACAATGGCTTCATAAGCCTTGGAACGTCCGACGACATCATCGGATTTAATGGTCAAAATCTCCTGCAAGATATGTGCGGCACCAAAGGCTTCAAGTGCCCAGACCTCCATTTCTCCGAAACGCTGACCACCAAACTGTGCCTTACCACCAAGCGGCTGTTGAGTAATCAATGAGTACGGGCCGATGGAACGAGCGTGCATCTTATCTTCAACCATGTGACCAAGCTTCAACATGTAGGTCACACCGACAGTAGCCTGCTGGTCGAATGCTTCACCTGTACCGCCATCATACAATGTGGTCTTTCCGTAGCGCGGCAAACCGGCCTTGTCTGTCCATTCGTTCAAATCGTCCAAGGTCGCACCATCAAAAATCGGAGTGGCAAACTTAACGCCCAATTCGCGACCGGCACGTCCCAAAACTGCTTCAAACACCTGACCGATGTTCATACGTGAAGGCACACCCAAGGGATTCAACACAATATCGACCGGTGTTCCATCAGCCAAGAATGGCATATCTTCCTGACGGACGATGCGCGACACGATACCTTTGTTACCGTGACGTCCGGCCATCTTGTCACCGACACCAATCTTACGTTTTTTAGCCACATAGACCTTCGCCATCTGAACAATGCCGGCGGGAAGTTCGTCACCGATGGTGATGGCAAACTTCTTACGTTTCAGTTCAGCATCGAGTTCTTTATATTTTTTCAAGAAGTTGATGATCAAATCACGAATCATGCCGCTCTTGTGCTCATCAGCAACCCACTTGCTAAGCTGTACGGACGTGTAATCCAATGTTTCCAAATCACGACGGGTAAACTTCGCACCCTTGGCTATGACCTCTGTTCCCATGTAATCCTTCACACCCTCAGAAACCAAGTCTTCAGTCAGTGTCAGCAATTTATCAACCAGGATCTTCTTCAAATCTGCAACTTTAGCTTCAAACTCTTCATCTATCTTAGGCAAAAGAGCTTTGTCTGCCATCTTCGAGCTACGTGTCTTTATCGCACGGGAGAACAAACGCTTGTCAATGACAACACCTTTCAACGAAGGTGAAGCCTTCAATGAAGCATCTTTCACATCACCAGCCTTATCTCCAAAAATCGCACGAAGCAACTTCTCTTCAGGCGAAGGATCGGACTCGCCTTTCGGAGTAATCTTGCCAATCAGAATATCTCCCGGCTCAATGCGAGCTCCAATGCGTACGATACCATTTTCATCCAAGTCTTTGGTCGCATCTTCACTGACGTTGGGGATGTCAGAAGTAAGCTCTTCCATGCCTCGCTTAGTTTCGCGGACTTCCAAAGAGAATTCTTCCACATGCACAGAAGTCAAGATGTCTTCACGAACAACACGTTCGTTCAGCACGATGGCATCCTCATAGTTGTATCCTTTCCAAGGAATATAGGCAACCAGCAAGTTTTTACCTAATGCCAACTCACCTTTCTCCGTAGAATAACCTTCCGTGAGGATGTCACCTTTCTTCACACGTTGACCTTTGTCACAGATCGGACGCAAGTCAATAGTCATATTCTGGTTCGTTCTGCGGAACTTGGGTATACGATATTCCTTCAAAGCCGGTTCAAAGCTTACGAACTCTTCATCCGGAGTTCTGTCATATAAGATACGGATCGTAGTTGCATCTACATAATCTATGACACCTTCTCCTTCTGCCGTAATCTGGGTACGAGAGTCTTCACAAAGCTGACGCTCGATGCCTGTGCCGACAATCGGAGCTTCAGTTCTCAACAAAGGAACAGCCTGGCGCATCATGTTCGATCCCATCAACGCACGGTTCGCGTCATCATGCTCCAAGAATGGAATCAAAGAAGCTGCGATAGAAGCAATTTGCTGAGGAGAGACGTCCATCAATTCCACCTGGTCAGGCTCTACGACAGGATAATCTGCATCGCGACGAGCCTTAATCTTACTACGGATAAACGTTCCATCATCATTCAACGGAGCATTACCCTGAGCTATAATCTTATCCTCCTCTTCTTCGGCCGTCAGATAAACGATATGGTCATTGTCAAGATCCACTTTACCACTTCCAACTTTGCGGTACGGAGTTTCGATAAAGCCAAGATCATTGATCTTTGCATACACACACAACGAAGAAATCAGACCAATGTTCGGTCCTTCAGGCGTTTCAATCGGGCACAGACGTCCATAGTGTGTATAGTGCACGTCACGCACCTCAAATCCAGCACGGTCACGAGACAAACCGCCAGGACCCAAGGCCGACAGACGGCGTTTGTGAGTGATTTCAGCCAATGGATTCGTCTGATCCATGAACTGCGACAAAGCATTCGTACCGAAGAAGGAATTGATTACCGAAGAAATCGTTTTCGCGTTAATCAAATCCGTCGGGGTGAACACTTCATTATCACGTACATTCATGCGCTCACGAATGGTACGCGACATACGAGCCAAGCCGATGGCAAACTGATTGGCGAGCTGCTCACCAACCGTACGCACACGACGATTGCTCAAGTGGTCAATATCATCAACTACAGCTTTAGAATTAACTAATTCAATCAAGTATTTGATGATTTCGATAATATCTTCTTTCGTAAGCACTCTCACATCCATATCCGTAGAGAGATTCAGCTTACGATTAATTCTATAACGACCTACATCACCGAGGTCATATCTTTTTTCAGAAAAGAAAAGGTTGTTGATAACCTCACGAGCACTCGCATCATCAGCCGGGTCTGCATTACGCAACTGACGATAAATATAAAGGATTGCTTCCTTCTCCGAGTTGCTCGGGTCTTTTTGGAGCGTATTGAATATGATAGAATAATCCGACTGATTTGCCTCTTCCTTATGAATCAAGACTGTGGGCACACCAGATTCAATAATCTCATCAATATGCTCCTGCTCGAGTATCGTTTCACGGTCGATAATCACTTCATTACGTTCGATAGAAACGACCTCGCCTGTATCCTCGTCTACAAAATCTTCCACCCATGTCTTCAACACACGAGCAGCCAATTTACGACCAATATATTTCTTGAGATTTGTCTTGTTGACCTTAACCTCTTCAGCCAGATTGAAAATCTCAAGAATATCCTTGTCGTTTTCAAAACCGATAGCTCTCAACAGGGTTGTTACGGGCAACTTCTTCTTACGATCAATGTATGCATACATCACATTATTTATGTCTGTTGCAAACTCAATCCAAGAGCCCTTAAACGGAATGATACGTGCCGAATAGAGTTGCGTACCATTCGCATGTACACTTTGCCCAAAGAACACACCCGGTGAACGATGCAATTGTGAGACAACAACACGTTCTGCACCGTTGATGATGAAAGTACCATTATCGGTCATATAAGGAATAGGACCGAGAAAGACATTTTCTATCACGGTGTCAAAATCCTCATGATCCGGATCGGTACAATATAATTTCAGCTTTGCTTTCAACGGCACACTATATGTCAGCCCGCGTTCCAAACATTCTGCGATGGAATAACGAGGCGGGTCAATATAGTAGTCTAGGAACTCAAGAACAAAATTGTTTCTTGTGTCAGCAATAGGAAAATTTTCCGCAAACACTTTATACAACCCATCGTTCTTACGCATTTCAGGAGGCGTATCCAGTTGCAAAAAGTCACGGAATGACTTCAATTGTACTTCCAAGAAATCCGGATAAGGCATCGGATTTTTGATAGAAGCAAAATTAACTCGTTGATTTACAGTATTTGAAGACATCTGCTAATGAATTTGTAGAACTTAATTTAATTATAGACACAAAAAGGTTAAGAACCCCCATATAGCGGGGTTCTTAACCGAGTTACCTGATTACTCAGGCTATTCTTATTTAAGTTCAACTTCAGCTCCAGCTTCTTCCAAAGTTTTCTTCAAAGATT
>ERZ827088.571-NODE-571-length-53491-cov-4.367355_pt1 | contig 53491 bp, 97 predicted proteins | sample MGYA00519922_ERZ827088 | MGnify/ENA primary metagenome ERZ827088 (study PRJEB31778, sample SAMEA3449254) | human gut metagenome | biome: human gut; feature: human-associated habitat; material: faeces | place: United Kingdom | collected 2010/2012 ...
ATCAATAAAATCTTATGTCAGTTTTTTGAGTTTACACAAAACTTGAAACGGTCTCTTCACTTCTGATTCTTAGCGTTATCTATCCAATGATTGCAACAGGTGCATTACTCGCATCGGTTCAGATTCTGATTGTAAATATTATTATGGACTCTCTTAATTCATTATCATTTGGTGGTGAACCTCCAAAAGATGAGTATATGACAGAGAAACCTATCAAGAAAGGTTCTGGCTTATTCATAAGAGGAGCAAAGAAACGTATTGCAATTAGTACAGTAGCATTTATTGCACTCTATGGAATTATTACATTTAGCCCAATTGCTAATATGTTTGCGACTGAGACAGAAGCTATAACAGCGAGATTTGCTTTATTATGTTTCATGGCTGTATTTAATGGATTTAACATTCGTACAGAGCATATTAATTTATTCAATGGTATTGGAAAGAACAAGTTATTTTCAGCCATTGCAATCGGAATTTTTGTAATGACGTTTGCTCTTTGCAACTTTGCAGAAAATCTTATTAAGGTCACAGCTTTAGATTTCAAACATTGGGTAGTAGTTGTAATTCTAGCGTTTATGGTTATTCCAATTGATCTTATTAGAAAGATTATTGAGAAGAAAAGAGAGAATAAGTAATTGAGGAGATGAGAACATGATAAGGAGAGATAAAAGTTATAAAAAAGTAGAGATTATTACTCTTATATGTTTTTCAATTAGTGTTGTTATAGCATGTATTACACGCTTTATTCCATTTATTTTTCTGACGTTACTCACATTCCCAATTTCTTTTAAATTATTAAAAGGGAAGGTTGACAGCCTTCCCAAGAATAAGGAGGACAAACAATATGTCAATTAGTTTAGTTAAAGGTCAGAAGATTGACCTTACAAAAGGCAATGCAGGTTTAAACAAAGTCGTATTTGGTCTTGGATGGGACACAAATAGATACGATGGTAATGCAGATTTCGATTTGGATGTATCAGCATTTTTTACTGATGATTCAGGAAAGGTAACAGGCGAACAGGATTTTGTATTTTATGGTCAGCCACAGCATCCAAGCGGAGCATTGATTTATTCTGGCGATAATAGAACAGGTGTAGGTGATGGCGATGACGAGACAATGATTGTTGAGTTAAATAAGATTCCATCTAATATTACAAAGATTAGTTTCTCAGCGACAATTTATGATGCAGAAAATCGTTTACAGAATTTTGGAATGGTTGATAATTCGTACATTAGAGCATACAACGCTGATACAAATGAGGAACTTTTCAAATATGAACTTAATGAGGATTTCTCATTAGAGACAGGTGTTATTGCAGGTGAGTTGTATCGTAAGAATGGTGAATGGAAGTTTAATGCTGTAGGAAGTGGCTATAACGGTGGATTAAAGGCATTATGTAATCAGTATGGAATTGATGCAGAGTAGGAGGATTGTATGACAAATTTTATGTTTATTATAATTGTGGCGATTGTATTAATTGCACTGATCCTTTTCTTTACTCCTTTTGGTAAACAGCTTCGAGTAAAGTTTAAAGGAAGAACGGATGAAGTAATGCGTCAGGATGCACAGACACCAGAAGGTGCTAGAGATTATTACAACGCAGCCATTAGAGAAAAGGAAGATTTTTATAACAAGGCATCTGCTACATATGCTGAAATTTCAGGAAAGCGTAATACAGCAGAAAAAGACTTATATCAGGCAAATAAAGATATTATGCGTGTTACACAGCAGATTAACGCTTGTCTTGATGAAAATAAAGAAAATGAAGCAATGCAGTATGCAATGAAGAAGTCTACTTTGGAGAATAAGATTAATGTACTAAAAGATACAATCGAAGAGATGAAAGAAGCACAGGCTCACCAGAAAGACATTCGTGATCAGGCAGCCGAAGAATTACAGAAACTTAAAGAGGAGAAGGAACAGGTTCTTTTTCAGATGGAAGCCGATAGTCAGATTATCGAACTTCATCAGAGTATGGATAGCCTTAATACGAATAATGAGAGCGATAGAATGCTTGAAAGAGTTCGTGAAGGAGCAAGAAAGACGAGAGAACGTGCAGAAGGAAGTAGAATTGCATATGATTCTAGCGCACAGGCTAATGAGAGAAGACTTGCTAATTCTGAAAGAGAGCGCAATGCTCGTCAGATCCTTGATGATATGAAGAGACAGAGAGGTAATAAGTAATGATTGTATTAAACATTGGAGTTTTCGTAATCTGTCTCGGTGTATGCTTTGGAGCAGGTTTTATTGTAGGAAAACGTAAGAAAAATAAATAATTCAAGAGTTGGTAGGTGTCATAGCCTACTGACTCTATTAATGCACCATATGTAGTGATTGCGAAATACAATATATACTATATATGGTGTATAAGTTACATTATAAAGAAACGCATATTTCTTTTGGAATTTTGGAGGTGAAATCTTTTTGAAGGTTGTTGGAAATAAAGAAAATGTCAATCAAATAAGATTATTGCATAAAGGTTTGAATGTTGGATTTGATTGTTATATGAAACAATTACCTTATGATGACAATATTGATATAACCAAACCTGAAACAATCGAGCTAACATTTAAGGATTCTTATGAAATAGATAACTTAATACATATATTGGAAAAGTTTAAAAAAGAATGTTCTGAATATATTGGTGATTGGGGAACGGAGATAATATTATGACGAATAAAGAGCAAAATGATTTAAGCAAATACATAGCATTAATTCTTAGACACAGACCTGATGTTATTGGTATTACATTAGATGAACATGGTTGGGCTAATGTGTCAGATTTATTAAAAGGAATCAATAAAACTCAAACGATTACAATGAAAATGCTTGAAAAAATTGTAGAAGAAGATTCTAAACAGCGATATTCATTTAATCACGAAAAGACGCTTATAAGAGCAAATCAAGGTCATTCTATAAAAGTTGATGTAGAATTGAAAGAGTGTATACCGCCAGATATTTTATATCATGGAACAGGTGTCAAATATTGTTCTTCAATTAATAAACGTGGATTAATCTCTAAAAGCCGTTTATATGTTCATCTATCAAAAGATATTGAAACAGCAACAAATGTTGGTAGTAGACATGGTGAACCGTTTATCTATAAGGTTCGAGCAAAAGATATGTATGATGACGGATACAAATTCTTTTTGTCTCAAAATGGTGTGTGGCTTACAAAAGAAGTACCAAGCTGTTATTTAGAAGGAGAATAATACAATGTCAAACTTATATGTGTATTTAATGCGTTCTCGTAACAAGGATAATAAAGATATTCCGTATTTCAAGGAACGAGTCGAGACAATTCTTGAATATGAAGAAAACGAAGATAAAGTGATTGAAATTTTTAAGGATTTTGCTGCAAAAGGTATGCCCGGCGAATCAACAAGATTATATAAATCGGTCAATTCTAGAAATGAAGAAAAAATCAGAGAAGAATTGATTATCAGGTTATTGAGAGATAAGCCAAGTATGACTAAATTAAATCGAACACTAGCGTCGGTTGCACAACAAACACATAATCGAGCCGAAAGCAAATGGCTATTTGATTTTGATGTGGATGATGAAAAATTAGTCAGAGATTTTAGAGATGATTTATACATATACACCGATACGGGTTATCCGATTGAAGAAATTGAATTATATAAAACACCTAATGGTTATGGTGTTGTAGTGCCAAGAGGATTCGACACGAGGGAACTCATGGAGAAATGGAAAGACTATGATATTACACTGAAAAAAGATGAATTACTATTCCTAAAGATGATTACAATGGAAGACTTAGGAGGTAGATTATGAGTATAACAACTGAAAAGTACAAAATAGTTAGAGGATTACGTGAAAACGCATATGCATTAATTGATAAATACACCAAGGAAGGGTATGTATATACCGGAAGCAAAGGAGACACGCAAAACATAGAACTGTATTTCAAAAAGTGCAAAATTAAGCCTACCAATATTGAGTTCCACAAGGGCGATTTTGTGGAGGATAAGTATGGTAACATTGGATATGTTTCACGTGTATGTCATTGCGATGCATGTAAAGAACGAGGTTTCTTTGAACCTACAATCGAATATTGCAATGGGACTGAAGATTATATTTCGAATTATGATGCAAAAAACATTGTTGATAATTACAAACAGATTGGGGCACAAAGGCTTGATGAAAATTTTCTCAAAAAACGAATAATTGAATTAGAGAAACAGCTAGGAGAAATATATGGAGATTAAAGATTTACGTTTAGACGGACTATCGAAGTCTGAGTTGATAGAATATTGCATTGATATTAATGAATTATACATGGCAGCGTGTCAACGTATACAGATTCTTGAGAATCAACTTGATAAGAAAATCAGTGAAAAATGTCAAACGAATAGAGAATAATATATTAGGGCGGAAATGTCCGCCCGGTAATGCCCTATCGCCAAACGGTTAAGGCAATCGGGTTTGATCCGATGATTTGCAGGTTCGAATCCTGCTAGGGCAGTTGTATAAACAAATGCCGGCGTTTATACTACGCCTCCAGATCCTCATGAGGTTGTTGGTGTCATGAGCCAACAGGAGGCAACCAAGGATGCTTAGCTCAGTTGGTCAGAGCATTCGGCTCATAACCGAACGGTCTAGGGTTCAAGTCCCTAAGCATCCATTGCAACAATAAATTTTACATATAAAGGAGATTAAAATTATGGCAAAGAAAACAGAAGTATCTCGTTGGACAAGTATTATGGCAAAGTTAGATAATCAACTTGAAGTTGACAAACTTGCTAAAGCAAAGAAAAAGATGAAGATCACTGAAAATGCAAAGGAGAGAAAGAATGGTAAGTGATGAATTTATCAAAGTCATTGATGAATTGGCAAAAAAATTGGGAGTAAGGGAAGACCTTGGAATTCCATATTCTAATCAAGGAGGAAGCGAATGAGAAATTTTATAGCAGTAGTAATTCTAATTATGTCAATAGTCATTGCGGTGTACGTTGGTGGATGGCTATTGTTTATTAAGCCATTGTTAGCTGCGGCAGCGGCATATGATACAGGAGTATTGACAGGAACGATTATTATCAAAACTATTATCAAGTGTGTATGTGCAAGTTTTGCAGCGGGTGTAATCAGTACAATTGGATTTCTGATTTCCGGTGCCGTACATAAATAGGAGGAAATATGGGTGTATACATAACAGGTGATATTCATGGAGATCCAACAAGATTTTCTACTGATTCCTTCTATGAGCAAAAGCAATTTCCCGGAGATAAAGGTGAAAATACCGTGATTATTCTTGGTGATTGCGGTTTAGTATGGGATTTCATTAGAAACAAGCAGGAAGAATATTGGTTAGATTGGTTAGAAAATAAACCGTTCACGACGGTATTTGTTGACGGGAACCATGAGAATCATAAAAGACTTGCAACTTATCCAATCAAAGAATGGCATGGAGGCAAAGTTCATGAGATTAGACCACATGTATTACATCTTATGCGAGGTGAGGTCTTTACCATAGAAGATAAGAAATTCTTTGCATTTGGTGGTGCATCAAGTCATGATGTTCAAGATGGTATTCTTAATTATAATGATGAAGATTGGAGAGAAGAAGCTAAAAAACTCGACAAGCAAGGAAAATATATGTATCGTATCAAAGATTTATCTTGGTGGGAAGAAGAATTACCAACTGATGAAGAAATGCAACATGGGTTGGAGATGCTAAAAGAGAATAATAATACAGTTGACTATATTATTACTCATAGTCCTTCTACGTCTGAATTATATCTTATGGGTGGTAAGGGATTATATGAACCAGATGTATTGACAAATTATTTAGAAGAAGTGAAAGCTGCAACTGAATATAAAAAGCATCTGTTTGGTCATATGCATGTAAGTAAGGCAATCAACGATAGAGATATTTGTTTGTATGAACAGATTATAAGGATTTTGTAGGTGGTGTGAAAATACAGAGGAGGTGAGAAGTCGTGGCGAAACTCAAGAAGATGGAGTGGCGAAAGGTATGTGACTGGATTGGTGAGACAGTGCAGCATAATGTACATGTTTTAAAGAGTACATCATGTATTCCTGATAGTATTAATGTAATTGAAAATGATGGTAAGAGATATATTGCATTAGACGATGTGTATAAGTTACTTGATGATCAATTTGAGACTCATAGATTTTCTTGAGAAATGGAAAGGAGAGAATATGGAGATAAAGAATGCGAAAATTGACTATGTAGGGCTGTATATTGAAGACCATGATATTTTAACATTTGGCATTGGTCTTGATCTTGGCAGTGGAGGTTGTGCATTAGGAGGATATGCACTGGATCAATCATTTAGGGTTGATAAAAATGACAATAGATGGGATTATGAAAGAAAATCTTCACCTGCCGGATTAGATTGTATGAGAAAAATCATGGAAGTTGTAGGTGTAAGAAGTTGGGAAGATCTACAAGGGAAGTATATTAGATATGAAGATAACGGACTGGGTTCTCGTATTACTAAAATCGGAAACATCATAAAAGATGATTGGATTGATATTGATGATTTTATGAAGAATTACGATTACGAGGATTGGATTGAAAAGTTTAGGAGATAGGAGAATAAAACAATGAGTAAAGCTGTTTTAGTGATGGACATGCCTGAAACATGTCTTGATTGTAGATTCTGTAGAGAAATTAATGAAGGTATCGAGGCTTGTTGTGAAGTAATGGATGAACCAAATGATAATACTTTTTATAGAATGATTGATAGTAAAAATGGATATTGTCAAGAAAAACCAAGTTGGTGTCCATTAAAAGAATTGCCAGAAGAGGTAGAGGTATGAATAAAGAAATATATAATTTAGCTCATAAATTAGCCGGTGAATGGTGTTATAAGAATCAATTGCATATGATTGGTGCAAAGAAAATTGATAATTATATCTATGTGAGAGGATATGATGGCGGATTCCCACATACGGCAGCTACTGCAAAATTTGATATTGATACGGGAAAATTTGTTGAGATGTGGGGATTTTATGGATGTCCGGTGACAATTACAGATGGAATGTATGAGTAAAAGTCAAAGTAATCATAGATTTCATGAGGTGAAAAATTATGGGAAAAGTGATAAATGACTACGAAATCAAGGAAATTGCCTTAAATCCAGTATATATGACAAACGATGACCTCGAAAGCCTTAAAAATCAAGGGTTTCGTGTACGTTGGATGAGAGAGGATGAAGGAAACGATAAAAATATATTTACGATAACAGTTGATGAAAACCAATAAACATAGATTTTATGGGGAAATGGAGGCAAGAAAAATATGTTATATCAGTTAAGAACAGGAGATGTAATTCTTTGTGAAAACAAACCATTAGATCAAACAAATGCCTACCTAATCGTATATGACACAGATAATGGGTTTGGGTTATGGTGTCTTGGGTGTGGCGAAGCTCTTGGGTTTTATGGAGATGACATTGAAAAGATGAAAACAGATATTTTAAATAAAGATTTTCTAAACATTCAATCGGTTATTCCAAAAGAACTTATTAGTGAATATTTAAGCAGCCAGTGTAAACTTGCGTCCCCGGTTAAAGCGCATGATGGATTTCATGAATTAAATATTATAGTAGATTTAGGAGAATAGATCATATGAAGAAATGTGTAATTTTAGAAATGGAAAACAGCAATGATTTTGAGAATGCTATGAATGATTATTTGGATGATGGATACAAAGTAGAGTCCAGCTCATGTAATAGTAGATACTATAAAGCAATTCTTGTATTGAAGGAGGAATAAATCATATGAAGAAGAAAATTTTAGCGGTTGCATTAGGATTAACATTATGCTTTGGATTGACTGGATGTACAAAGGGCGATATTGAGCCTAAAAGTAGTTGCTTGGCAAATAAATATATAGATTTAGTGACAATTTATAAAGACGATGAATATCAGACTGAAGTTGTCTATGATAAAAATACAAAAGTAATGTATTTTTTAAAATCGAGTGGTCAGCAATTTGGAATTACACCTATCTATAATTCAGATGGAACAGTCAAATTATACGATGGAGAATAATATGATAGACAACAAAATACATCATCAATATAGACAAGCTGTTGGTGATTTGAGAATAGCATTCAGACCGAAGTTTCCTTCGGGAGTTAGGAGGTAGGAATGGAGTTGGTTTTACAGGGGTGGCTTAGGTATGACGAAGTGTATAATTTGGGGATTTCACAGAAGAAACCCGAAGAATCTGACAGTTGGCAGTATTCAAGTCTCGCAGAAGAAATTATGAATTATTTTAATTATATGTATGACTACGGGGGACTTGGAAGAAAGATTACAACAATTGAAAATGCGAACTTAAGATGTTGGTTTTCAGATAATGTGTGTACATTAGAAGAAGCACAGATGAATTTTGAGAGTTATATGGTAACCGGAAATTTATTAACCCAAGGACATTATATAGGGTATTCAGAATGGACTATCGAAGGTTTTAATATTGACGATTTGATTATTGGTGGTCATGATTTAGAAACAGAGTTGAAGGAACATATTGGTCAGTATATACATTTTATATTAACTGATTAGGAGAATAATACATTGAAAGGAGCAAGAGATTTGCTGCAGCATTAAATCTGGATTTGCTCTGAGTAAGAAATGGAAGAAAATTATAAATTATTACAAGGTAATTGTCTTGAACTGATGAAGGACATTCCAGACAAATCAGTAGATATGATCTTATGTGATCTGCCTTATGGGACTACGCAATGTAAGTGGGATAGTGTAATTCCGTTTGAACCGTTATGGGAACATTATAATAGAATTATCAAAGATAATGGATGTATTGCATTGTTTAGTAGTCAGCCATTTACAAGTTCATTGGTGATGAGCAACCAGAAAATGTTTAAATATGAGTGGATATGGCAAAAGACACATCCAAAAGGACACTTAAATGCTAAGAAAATGCCAATGAGAGCACATGAGAATATTGAAATTTTTTATAAAAAACCACCAGTATATAATCCACAAATGACACATGGACATAAAAGAAAAGTTGCAAAAACGAATTATGTTAGAGAATCAGATGGTAATAGTTGTTATGGTAGAGAGGTTAGAAATACGTCTTATGACAGTACAGATAGATATCCATTAGATGTTCAAGTTTTTAGTAATGCAGATCAATCGAAAAAGTTACATCCTACAGAAAAACCTGTAGAACTTTGTGAATATTTAATTAAAACTTACACTAATGAAAATATGCTAATACTTGATAATTGTATGGGTTCAGGAACTACAGGTGTGGCTTGTATAAAAAATAATCGCAAATTTATTGGAATTGAATTAGATGAAAAATATTTTCAGATTGCAAGTAAAAGAATTGCTGAATATGCTTGTCAGGACTTATTGATAAGTGTGACATAAAAAGTAATGAAATCTTTCTTTGGAAATTAGAGAGGTAAATAATTAAATGATAGAACGAAATGTTGCAGAAGAAAACAAGAATAGACGAGAGGAAATGATTGAGAAAATTAAAGCATGTGGACAGTATATTGTTGATAATGCAGAGTCTATTCTTGGCACAGAGAAATATATCACAGATTTATATGTAACTTGTAATTTCTATGATAGAAGTGAAGCTCCGTATGTGAGTATTACAAAAGACGTTGTTCCTGATAGTTATGTAGAGAATAGATAAAAATAATACGAAAGGAGTGTGAGTGGCAGCCTTAAAGAAATTTCGCTCTGAGTAGATTAAATGGTATATCAAGGAAGTAAAAATAGATTGGCAAAATTTTTAGTGCCAATTATTCAAAAGTATATTGATGACAATAATATTAAAACTTACATAGAACCTATGTGTGGCAGTTGTTCGATTATTGAAAAAATTCAATGCGATAACAGAATTGCAGCAGATGTAAATGATGAACTGATAGCATTACTACAGTATGTAAAATCAGATCCGACACTTTCTATTGCACCAATAGATTGTAATTTTGAACATTATGCAGAAGTAAGAGAGAATAGAAAATTAGGAACTGATAAATACTCCAAAGAGTATACAGCATTAATTGGATATTGTGGTTCGTATGGTGGCAGATACTTCGATGGCGGTTGGGGCAAGGATAAGACTGGCAAACGTAATATTTATCAAGAAAGAGTCAAGAATTTGAAAGAAGATTCTCCATTATTAAAAGATATTGAAATAACGTGCTGTGATTATCAGAATTTCGCAGATTATAAAAACTGTGTATTCTATTTTGATCCACCCTACAAAAATACAAAGCAGTATTCTAAACAATCAATTGACTATGATTCTTTTTACGATTTTCTTCGTAAACTTTCAGAGAGCAATATAGTGTTGGTAAGTGAATATAATATGCCTGATGATTTTAAGTGTATCTGGAAGAAAGAACGTAAAGTGTTACAGAAGTCAGATAGAGTCACGGGTGAGAAAGCAATAGAAAAGTTGTTTGTAGTTGGAGAATAATTTAGTGGGGTGAATAAAAATATGGATAATTCATTAATTATTAAAAGTGTAGAATCTATTCAGATATTAAAGCCTAATAATGTAAATGTCATATCTGAGCAACTACATCATTATAAAGAAAAGTATGGGAAAATTATAGAAGATATTCCTTGTGATAAAAACAAACTAATTATTTCAGGATATGCAGAAGGTAATAAATATTTTGAAATTAAAATAGTTTGGAGATATGATATGGAATTTGTATTAACCTGATAAAACTCGCATTTCTTGTTTCTAGATAAGGAGAATAAAATATATGAAGGTAGCATTAACAGGTCATAGACCTCAGAGATTAGGATTACCAGAAGATGAGACGGATGAAAAGTGGAGCAAAATTACTAATTGGCTAACTGAACAAATTACAAAAATGACAGAAGTTGCAATATTGAGTAATACATATGTTGACGCATATTGTGGAATGGCTTCTGGTTGTGATATTAGTTTTGGCTTTGTTGTGTCTGTTATTAAAAATGGAACAAAGAATTTAAAGTTACATTGTATATTACCCTGCAAAAACTATAACTCTGCAAATAAGTATTATCGTTTTATTAAGGATGAAGCAGACGAATGGGTTGAATTATCAGATGAATTCTATAAAGGATGTGACAATGTAAGAGATCAATATATGGTTGACCATTGCGATGTACTTCTTGCAATTTGGGATGGGAATAAATCAGGTGGTGTTTGGTCAACAATTCGTAAGGCACAGAAAGCAGGTAAGAAGATTATTTACTGTCCTAAAGAGATTTTGAGTGAAGAATAAACAAGTAATTAATCAGACATTTCTTTAATCTACAGGAGGTGATTTAGTGTCAAAAGTAAACTATCGAGTATGTGATATTTGTGGAAATAGAATTCCTTGTTTTGAATTTGATATTGCAGGAATTGCCAAAAGATATATTAATGGTTGTCGAATTTGGAATAAACTTTTTAACAGACTGGATATATGTGATGATTGCATTGACAAAATTAAGCAATTATCCATAGATAAGAGAGATGAAGAGACATACATAAAAGAAGTGTTTGATAAGGCAAAAAATTATGACAATCCAGATATGAAGTCTGCTTATTATGAAGGTATCGAAGATACACTGAATGTATTGAGTCATAAGAGATTGAAGAATTTGCAAAAGTAAGATGAAATTTTGGTTTCCTACGGAGGTGATCTATTGGACTTAGATAGAGCGATAAGAATCATAAATTATGATATTGATGAAAATGCGTCAGAATCAGAACAATTAGAGGCATTCAAAGTATTTTTCAAAGAATTATTTTATACAGATATACAAAATAGTGATGGTGGATATAAAAGTGCCTACGATATATTTTTAGAAGCAAGTAAAAAGTTTCATAGTAAAACAGAAAATATAATGACGTAATTACAATTAAAGAAAGGAAAATGTTCACATGTGAGTAAAGCTGCGCAGCTACTATTGGTGAACAAATTTGAATTCAATCAGAAAAGCACAAAGTCTGGATGAATTATTAGAGACGTGTCCTAGAAATCAAATTATTGGTGATAATTTGGTAAGGGCGTGGTCAAAAATTAATAATGCAAAATACAAGAAAATTGTATGTGCCATTTCCGGTGGATCAGATAGCGATGTGATGCTTGATATAGTATGGCGATGTGACAAAGACAGTAAAGTTGATTATGTTTGGTTTGATACTGGTCTTGAATATAAAGCGACTAAAAAGCATCTAAAATATTTGGAGAACAAATATAATATAAAGATTGATTCGTACAAAGCTATTAAGCCGATCCCGACTTCTTGTAAACAGTACGGTCAACCTTTTATCTCAAAATATATAAGTGAAATGATTTATCGTTTGCAAAGACATAATTTTACATGGGAAGATAAATCATTTGAAGAACTTTATACAAAGTATCCAAAATGTAAGATTGCACTTAATTGGTGGTGTAATAATAGCGGTGAGGATAGCAGGTTCAATATTTCTCGTAAAGCATATCTAAAAGAGTTCATGGTGAAAAATCCACCATTTTTCCTAATTTCAAATAAATGTTGTCAATATGCAAAGAAAGAAATTATTCATAAGTTGATTGCGGAAAGAGGATATGATCTGAACATTTTTGGTGTAAGAAAATCCGAAGGTGGAGCAAGAGCATCAGCTTACAAAAGCTGCTTTGACGATAATGGTGATGATTATGATAATTACAGACCTTTGTTCTGGTATAAAGATATTGATAAAGAGGAATATGAAAAATCATATGATGTAACTCATTCTGATTGTTATGTTGTTTATGGATTAGAGAGAACCGGATGTTGTTGCTGTCCATTTGGACGAAATTTTGAAACTGAATTAAAAGTTGTAAAACAGTATGAACCAAATATGTATAAGGCAGTCAATTCTATTTTTGGAGACTCGTTTGAATATACGAGACAATATCGAAAATTTTGTCAAGAAATGAAAGAAAAGAATAAAAATTAAAAATCCAAATTTCTAAAACGCCGTAAAATCAGGGCTTTCAGAGGTTGGAAAACCCAATGAAAACCAGTTTCTTGGGGTTGTGAAAGTAGGTGAGAAAAATATATTGGGATTTAGAAAATGGTGTCAAAAAATTAAACAGTGACTATGAGGATATTTATTTTTTACTTCATGTTTTGTACAACGCAAAGACTGAGCTGTATGACAGAACTCTTACAGATATGAGAAGTAGATATGATCCGACTGAAGCATTTATAAATGTTTATAACAAAAAATGGTCAGATTGGTACGCAATTAACCTTTATAAGAAATGTTGCAAATGTATAGAATTGGCTACACTCAAACCGTTCAATAATGAAAAATGGATAAATTATAAGTGGAGATATAAATTTTCTGCACAGGGTTGGATAAATTTATATCAACAGCTACTTCAAGAAAATAGATATGAAGATTGGATAATGAAAGAAACGCGTATCATTAAGGACGAAGAATTAGTTACAGAGTATTGTAGATCGGATGGGAGAATAAGACTATGAGTAAAGTTGTAGATATGAGTAATTTTGATCCGTTATTTGATAATTTGGAAAAGTATGTGAATAAACAAGGGTGTACTCTCGGTAAAGACGCTGAGAGATTGCAAGACTTATTACATTCAATTCAGTATTGTTATATACATGGAGTATTAACAGATAGTCAAAATGAATCAGCTTGTAAGAAATTTAGAAAACAGTTTCAGAAGGCTTTGTATGAAAAGTAAGAAAGAAACATTTCTTTTGGAGAGGAGAACAATAAATGGAGATATTTTCGATAGTAGATCAGATCAATGTGGATAAGTTGAATACGAAAGTTGACGAATTTATATGTAGAAAAGGGCATAGACCATATATTTTTGCAAATAAAGAGACGCTTGAAGCATTGGTTAAACCGATTGAACAGGAATTAAAATTCGTATCAGCGGCAACCGGTGCTGTAAGTTCATTTAAAACTTGTCTTGTTAGCAAATATCGGGGAGACAAAATGTTTGAAGATGATACATTAAAATTCGGCGAAATCGAGTTGAGATAAGAGAATATATAGAGAGAAAGAGGTGATTGTTATAAAAGTTATTCAGAACAATTTTAATCAAAGTGAGTTGAATAAAAAAGAAGGGGTGCCATTGACCGTACATACATTTTGTGATTATTGCGATTCAGAATTGGAGGTATCCAAAGAAGATACTCATATCGGCTGGCTTGGTGCCGCATATGTAACATGCCCATGCTGCAAAAGAGAGACAATGGTGGATGAATTAGATGGAATTACATTGACTAAGGATAATGTCGAGTTTCCGGTACATTTTCGCAGAACGAATAAAGATATGGATGGTGTTATTGAAATTGACAAATATAAGATCACCGAAGATGTTCGAAAGGGCTTGGATTATCTAAAGAATAATAAAGATAATCCTTATTGGTCTACATGCCGGGGTGATTCGTTTGTGAAAGTATTTAGGAATGAAGGAGATGGGGAATACGTTGTGTTGGTAACAAAAGATTTTTACCTTACAAAGATTGATTTTCAAGAGGAAGATTATAGTGATTATGATGACTATGATCTCTTTGATGATTAACATTGGATTGGAGGAACAAAATGAATTATTTCATATCAGATCTGCATTTTGGTCATAAAAACTGTTTATCTTTTGACAATCGCCCTTTTACAAGTATTGAGGAAAACGATAAAACAATTATTAAAAATTGGAATAACACAGTCGGAATTGATGATGATGTGTATTTACTCGGTGATATTTCATGGTATAACTCAACAAAGACTATCGAAATCTTTAATAATTTGAATGGGCATATACACCTAATCAAAGGCAATCATGACGGTCGCTTATTAAAGAACCGAGAGCTGCAAAGTCGATTTTGTGAAATTACAGATTATAAAGAGTTGAGTCTGGATGACGGACATATTGTTGTTCTATGTCATTATCCGATTCCTTGTTTTAATAATCATTATTATGGCAGTTATCATTTATTTGGGCATGTTCATACAGGATTTGAGGATAACATGATGGAGCAGGTTAAATACCAGATGACGGCTTTATATGATAAACCATGCAATATGTGGAATGTCGGCTGCATGAAAGATTATATGGATTATACACCGAAAACACTAGAAGAAATTATTAAGAGTGGAGAATAAAGCTTTATGAAATCATTAGAAAAGTATAATTGTATTTTCTGCAAGTACAGAAAACTTAACAAAAATATCGTTAAACTTTTTCCATTTAAGCAAATTGATTATTGGCGAACAGAGAGAGCATATAGAAAAGAAGAAAAGTACAATGAAGCGATGGATAAGAAATATGGAGATTGTTTCATAGAAACAGATGATTGGAAATTCATTTGGGGAATAACAAGTTGGGATGATTTATCTGGTCACAAAGCCAATATGTATACCATGAATGATATAGATATTACATATGATAAGCAGAAAAAAGAATATATGCTTGGAGTTGAAACGGCATATATGTTCGAAACATATGCTTCAGCGTGTAATTATCTAAGAACATGTTTGGATGCATTTTCAAAATATATGGATGATAACGGATTAGATAAGAACAAACAGTATAGTTTATTCATGAGCAATCCTTGTACAAGTATGGTAGCTGATTCGATTGAAGAATTATATACCAATTTTAAAATTTTTGTTGATGGATTTTGCAATCAGAATAATACAGAAAATAAAAAGGATGGAGAATAAATATGTGTAACCGTTGTGATTATGACTCACCTGACAATCAAATATATATAGATCCATTAACAAATGAATATTACTTGGACATTGAAACCTCTGAATGGGATGAATATGATGATGGTTTTGTTCATCAGAAAGAATATATTGCGTATTGTCCTTGGTGCAGCAGGAAGTTAGGAGAATAAAGATATGAAGATAGAACTAATCAAATTAAAATTTAATGACACTCATTCATATAAATATAAACCATTTAAGTATTGTTGTGATGAAATTCAGAATAATAAGTGCATAGAATTTACAAACGAAGACTTATCTCCATTAAAGCACATAGATGATGGTAATTTTATTCCTCAATTCTGTACTTCACATACAGAAATCATTAGATTATATGAAGATGAATGGGCACAGACAGATAATTATCCAATCCGGTTCTGTCCTCATTGCGGCGATAAAATTGAGATTTCGGTTATAGACGAAATGGATATATCGGATCAGTACAATGAACTGACTAAGCAGCGTGAAGAATTACGGGAGAAGTGTTGGAAAACGGATAGTAAGAAAGAAGAGTCTGCGTTAAGAGAGCGGGTTGAAAAACTTGATAAGCAGATTTATAGTTTCTATTTGTTGGATGAGTGGAAAGGAGAAACTGATGAATAGAAATTTGGATGGATACTATTTTAGAATTAAAAGAGATGGAAAATGGGACAATATCTGCTGGTCTGATATGACAGATGAAGAAAGAGACGAGCAAATGACTAATCGTAGTGAGGAGTGGTTAAAGTCGCTGTGCAAGGGACTTGGTAATGTTATTCATAAGATTGGTGAAGATTTAGACATTACGTGTGAATAAAGGTAATTTCAGGTTTCCTTTTGTTACAAAGAGAGAATATTAAAGCAGGGAGGTAGAAAAAATGTCGTATTGGACTTATATCAACGGTACAATAACAGTTCGTCCTATGGGTAGAACACAGCCTGAAAAGAGATATATTCTTGAAACAGTGCTAAATCATTTGCCTAGAGTAACAGGTTCTGAGGGTGATATGGATGTATACATCATTCAGAAAAATGGTCATAATAGTTCGTGTTCATGTGATGAATTTGGCGAGGTGACAAATAATTTAACTGATTGGTACGGTAATAAAAGTCGTAGTAGAGGAGCATTGAGAACGCAAGACGAATATATCCTTGTTGTAAATGCGGCTTTAAGAGACAGAGAATTTGAACAGACTTACAGAGAATTTACGAAATGGTTTGTGCGACTTTGTAAAAGAGTAGGCTGTGAAGATGTTCTTGTAGAAATCAAAGGATATGATAAGTCAACTGTTATCAAAGATAGAAATATTCAGAGGAAAAAGTATTCATTTAAGAGCGTTTTTGATGGTTTGTTTGAAGATCCAAGCTGGTGCAACGATAGTAAAGATGGATACAAAGAGCCTAATTGGTGCGAATTTATGATGTACGACAGAGCAAAAAATTCTAATTATCCTATGACACTTGCTTATAAATATTTCAATGATGAAGAAAATGATAAGGAAGTTGAAAGAAGAATGAACTATAGATAACTTCACAAGAATGCAACATATCATTGGATTTTGAACGAATAATACATTGGAGGTGAAAACATAATGGGAATGTATACAGAGATTAATGTGTGTTTTGATTTGCTGAAAGACACACCAAAAGACATCGTGGAAATTTTACATTGTCTTGTAGATGGAACAGACGCTCCTTCTATACTACCAGAACATAAATTTTTCAAGTGTGATAGATGGAGCATGGTGGCTTGTTGTGACAGCTATTATTTTGATGGCTCAACTAACAGTAAAATGGTGTTTGATAATATTTCTAAGACATGGAAAATTAATATCAGAGCTAATTTGAAAAATTATGATTCTGAAATTGAAGAATTTTTAGATTGGTTAGAACCTTATATCAGAACCGAGGGCTTTATTGGATACATGAGATATGAAGAGTGGGAAGATCCAACCTTAATTTATAATGATTTTGACAATTATAAAATTGTATTCAAAGGTGTAGCAGCAACAGAAGCTGAACAGGTATAGGAATCCAATCTTTCATTGGAAAATTTTTAATCATATCTAAGCCATTCGGCTGGGGGAATTACAACAAATAAGCGAATATTACAGTGTAACTAATAAAAATATTACATATAAAGGAGATTTTAAATGAAGAACACAAATTGGAAAGTGCCGGTAATTATTGGCGTAGGAGTATTAGCAGTTATTTTAATGATTGTATTGGTGTACAGAGTTCACAGAATAAGGCTATTGCACTTGAGGAGCAGGTAAACACAGCATCATCAGATATTAAGGTACAGGAGAAGCGAAGAGTTGACCTTGTATATAACCTTGCTGATTGCGTAAAACAGTATGACAAACATGAAGCTGATACATTGACAGCAGTTGCAGATGGTCGTGGATCAACAGGAGATATTGAGAATGTAACAACAGCTATCACAGCAGTTGCAGAAGCATATCCTGAGTTGAAGTCCAATGAGAACTATAAGACTCTTATGAATGAGTTATCTATGACAGAGAACATGATTGCAGAATATCGCAGCAATTACAATAAACAGATTAAGGAATACAAGAGATATGTAAGAAAGTTCCCTACAAGACAGTTCCTTGGATTGCTTGGATATGAAGTGCAGGAATATGAGTATCTGGATTACAACGCACCAGTTGACGCTCCGCAGTCGTTGTTCAAAGAGGATTAGTCTATGAGATATGGTAGAAAAGGTTTTGATTTTAGCGATTTCGAAATAACAAAACGTGAAATTTTGGCTAGTATTTCTATCATTGCAGTTATGATTCTGTTTGGTATTCTGATTTCTTCTAAGATTTCAGAACACCAAATGGATAAAAATGAAATTTATAACAAAGCTGTTAAGATAGAAAGTCAAGAAATGTTCCAATATGGAATGGATACAAATGTTGGCAATGCGTTTGTATATGGTGACTTGAAAGCAGTAGATACAGTTACATATCCTGAAATTGGTGGAGAATATATGTATGTAGAAAAAGTTAAGGAAAAGTATACAAGACATACACGAAAGGTCAGGCATTCAAATGGTAAAACCACATGGTATACAACAGAAACATATTGGACTTGGGATAGAGTTGGAAGCGAAGATATTAAGTGCAAAGAAGTATCATTTTGTGGAGTGAATTTCGCAAGTAATAAGATTGATTTGCCGGGTGCTGATTATATTGACACAATCAAAGAGTCAAGTCATGTGAGATATAAATATTATGGTGTTGGAACTGAATATAAAGGAACAATTTTTACAGATTTGAGAGATAAAACCATTTCTGATAACACATCATTTTATAATAATTCGACTATTGATGAGACGATAGAAAGGCTAGAATCTGATTTTCTAATTATTATTTTCTGGATCTTTTGGGTTATTTTAATTGGTGGAATGGTATTTGGGTTCTACTATTTGGATAATAGGTGGTTAGATTAGAAAGAAATTTTTCTAATGAAGATTGGAGGTGTGAATAAATTGCCAATAAATTATGATCTTGGTGGTGGTAGCTTGACTTTGTTCGATGCTACGACCGGCAGGGAGGTAGGTAATCTGGATAATGTTCATTTGGATTCTTGTGAAGTCGAAAAAGGAACTCAATTTGGCAGCTGGATGAGACAAAATACATCAATAATAATGGAGTGCTCCATAGATGAAGTGGATGCTATTAGAAAAATATTTGAACTCGACATTCCACGTCAAACAGATATTTGTGACATTCAATGCGAAAAATTCATTCAAACAAGAACACATAAAAAGAAGAGAATAAATAAGAAGTGGGCTAAGCGTTACGGTTATAAAAGAATAACTATCATTATGCAGGGTTGGCATGTGAAAATGGACACTGATGGAATTATTGAATTTATGAAATAGGAGAATAACTATATGGCAGACAGACAAACAAAAACGATACAGTGGACAATTAATCTATCAATGGACTTTCCTTCGGATTGGGATGACGACATGATTGAATTTCACCTGAATGAATCAAATTGGTGTTGCAGCAATCTCATTAGTGAACTTGAAAAATACGATGAGAAAAATGGTTGCATCTGTGGAATATGTGAAGCAAAAGTGGCTGAGAAGATAGGATGTGTGAAATGAGAAATTTTTATAGTGGTATCAGCAATGATAGAACACAATTTTTGATAAATATGAATTGGTATAATGATAATGATGTAGAGACTTGTTTTAGATTTAGTAAAAAATTTCATGGATTGCCTAAAAAATGCAGTATTGAAAAAAATGATTTTGAATTAGTATATTTAAAATTTGAATGGATTGGTAATACATATTATCCACAAGAAAGTGATAAAAGTGAAGGAGAGCCAATCAGGGTATATAAAATCAAGTTATAAACAATAAATCTATTAACATAGTTAGGAGAATAAATATATGTCGATAGGTGATGGAATAAAAACATATTCAGATAGTACATTAAAGTCTATGACAAAAGATGAGCTGATTGATATTATTCGCTGTTTAGAAAGTAATCTCAGAAATGCTCATGAGACAAATGATATTCAATATGAGAACTGTAAGAGGTTGCTGAGTGAAGAAAAGAATAAAACACTTGATGAAGTTCTAAAGACTTGTGACATTGAATGTGGACTTTATAGTGGTGATGTTAAAAATCTTACAAGACACGTTTGACGAGAGTGCTGGATGGATTGAGAGAATAAATATTTGTAAACAATAATTTTATATCATAGGAGGAAATAAATGTGATGAACAATTTTTTAAATGGTATGTTTGGCAAGGTAGGAAGTGGAATGTGTAGACTTTCTATGAATGGTGGAATTGCAGTTAAGACAAATGGTGGTTATAAGACATATAACATCAAGACTGGCAAACTCACAAACTGTAGTAACTTTGTATTTGATATTGGAGAGGAATTCTTCTTTATTATTCCAACTAATAAGGTAGAGAAGGGTGACATCATTCTTGTAAATGGCAAGCCAAGATGTGTTATTGAAACTGATAAAACAAAGATCACAGTAATCAATTATGAGGACTCAACAATCGAAACCGTACTTCCTGAAAGACATGTATTTATGGGTAATACATATTTTTATGGCAAGATTGTTTCAATGTTTGGTAGTGACATTATCAAAGGTAAGAAAGGTACAAACAATATTTTCAAGTACATGATGCTTTCTCAGATGATGAAGGGTGACAATGGTTCTACTGGAATGACGAATGGAAATGGTGGAATGAGTTCTATGTTGCCACTTATGATGATGGGTGGGAATATGGGTGATATGTTTGACGGAATGTTTGACTTTGATATGAATGGTAACGATGATGATGATACAGAAGTAGATGAAGAGGAGGAAGCATAATATGGGATGTGGTTCATGGACAAGAGATAGTTATGTAAGTTATTCAACAACAAAGGGCATGAGTGTTTCAACGGAGGGTATGATTAGAGGTTCTTATTCTAATCAGGATATGTTTAAGGCAAGAAATATTGATTCTGCACTTGATCCTAAGAATGTTATTAGAGAGTGCTGTGATACAGAGGAGCACCCAAACACAATTCCTGTTATTCTCGCTCTTGATGTAACTGGTTCTATGGGACAGGCTGCCGTTGAAGTAGCAAAGAAGTTGAATGTAATTATGACTAAGTTATACGAAAAGGTTACAGATGTTGAGTTCCTTATCATGGGTATTGGTGATTTAGCTTGCGATAGCTGTCCAATTCAGGCTTCGCAGTTTGAGTCGGATATTCGTATTGCCGAACAGCTTGATAAGATTTATTTCGAGTTTGGTGGTGGTGGAAACAATTACGAATCCTACTCAGCAGCGTGGTATTTCGGTTCTCGTCACACAAAGCTTGATTGTCTAAACCGTGGAAGAAAAGGAATTATTATTACAATGGGTGATGAGCAGTTAAATCCATATCTTCCATTTAAGAGTAGAGGTCATGGCTTATCAGAGGTGACAGGTGATAATCTTCAGTCTGATATAGAGACTAAGGATTTATACGAAGAGGCTTCTCAGAAGTTTAACATTTATCATTTAGATGTAAATCATGGTCACAGATGTGATGAAGAAGAAATTGAGAAGTCTTACAAGAAGTATCTTGATGATACACATTTTAGAAGAGTGACTATGGATAGTATTACAAATGAGATTGTAGATATTATTGTTAGCGAAGCAGAGAATAATGTTACAGATACAGTTGCTACACCTTCTAGCTCAGAAGGAATTACTTGGTAGGATAGGAGATTTAAAAGATGAAAGATATGAAGATTGTATGTGGAGCGAATTGGGGAGACGAAGGGAAGGGTCTTATGACAGATTATTTCTCACAGAAACCTAATAGTATTGTTGTTTGTTCAAATGGTGGTGCTCAGAGAGGACATACCGTAACAACGCCTGATGGAATCAGACATGTCTTTCATCATTTTGGATCTGGAACATTCAATCATGCAAGTACATATTTATCTGAGGATTTTATTGTTAATCCAATTATTTTTAAGCAGGAATATGATGAATTGATGAAATTAGGATATATTCCGAATGTTTATATCAATCAAAACTGTATGTTGACAACACCTTTTGATATGATGGCAAATCAGATTATAGAGGAAAATCGTGGAAAAAATAAACACGGTAGTTGTGGCTTGGGAATTTTTGAAACTATCAAAAGATATAAAGCCGGCATAACTGATGTAGATAATCATATCATGGAATATTACTTAGAACAATTTGAAAGAGAGAATATTATATTAACAGATGAATGGTCAAGAATATTCTTTGATAATGGTATATTTGAACACTTTTTAGATGATTGGGATTTTATGAATAATCACTCATTGGCTATATCAGATAATTATTTCTTAAATCAGTTTGACAATATTGTATTTGAAGCTGCACAAGGACTTTTACTCGATCAGAATAATACCGAATATTTTCCACATCTAACACCGTCTAATACAGGCATAAAAAATCCAAAGAGAATAATTGAAAATGTTGAATGGAATGATGAGATAAATATTGAAACTTGTTATGTATCTCGTACTTATTTAACGAGACATGGTGCTGGTAAATTCCAATCTGAATGTAATAAGAAATTTATCAACGAATATATGTTTGACAAAACAAATGTACCAAATCCATTCCAGGATACATTGAGATACGGAACACTTGATTTGGGAGAATTATATAGTAGATGTTCTGATGATGTAGAGAATTTTGGAGACGAAAAATCAATCGCCATTACACATTGTAATGAATATGATTGGGATAATGATAAATTGATTGAATTATTCAAGGATTGGAATATTTATTACTCAGATGGCGAAACACATAATGATGTGAACTGAGAGAATGAAATATCGGTTTCATGTGAGGAATAAAATAACGAAAGGAGATAGTAATATTGATTAAATTTAAAGTAATTGACTGTAAAAATTACATCTATATATCAAAGTGTGATAGATGGAATTGTGATTGCAGCAAATATTTATTTGATGGCAAGGTGGCAGAATCTACAAATAGAACGGAATGGTATAAGATAGATAAAATTCCAACCGTTGTATCAGAAAAGAAACCTGATGAAAATATTAACGAGAGATATGAATTAAAAGCTGGATATACTGCAAATGATTTAATGCCAAAGGTCATCAATAAGGACAGGGTAGATGAATATGAGGAAGTAATGGGTTTATATACATATAAATATGATTCAGTTCCGGGTGGTTATGAGGATATTGAGTTTAACATTGAGAAAATTTATGAGAGAGAAGATTTTGAATTTATCCCTAATAAATATAGTGCTGAAACTGATTTAATTACACAGATTGAATATCCAGAAGAAGTATATCAGGATAAGCCTTGCAGAATTGATTCTTCTCATATGTTCAAACTTATTAGAGAATATGTAAAAGCACATATTGATACTTCAGTTGCGACAATTAAATCTGATTATGATTTTCACTTCCAAGTAGTAAAGAAAATTACTTTAGCTGATCCATATAGTATCAGAGTCGATATGAATAATTCCTTTATGAATAAAAGAAGAAAACCTAAATGGGTAGATAGAATGATTTCCACTAAAGAGACAACTATTATTAATTTTAAGGACGAAGTTTCTTCTAGAGATTATGGAGATGACTGTAGAATTGCTCCATCAATTGGCGGTGAAAATTATGTAGATTTACAGAATAAAGTAGAGAATTATCTATCAGAACTTATGAAACAGATTAACAAAAATTATTGTGAATGTCCTAACTGTAAAGGTTGGGGAATTGTGGAGGTAGAAGAATAATGACAAAGAAAGTATTTAGCACGGAGTATTTAAGAAATGAATTAGGATTACCATATGATTGCGATCTTATTGTGGATAAGATTATTGATACTACTCGATGGTCGGTCGTACATGAGATTGTGTTTGAAGATCATGGAAAATTTTATCAGACGACATATTCTGAAGGTGCTACTGAGATGCAGGATGAAAGTCCTTGGGAATACGATGACGAAGTTGAGTGTACAGAAGTAGAACTTCGTGAAGTCAAGGTTAAAAAGTGGATGCCTGTGGAAGATTAAGAAATAATTTCTTTTAGATAGAGAATATTAAAGTGGTGGTGAAATCTTGGAGAAAGTAATTAAATATAGATGCTCTGAATGTGGAGAATTATTTGATACACCTGAAGATGCTTTAGCTTGTGAAACAAGACACAACAGAATTGAGAGAGCTAATGAGATGCTTGATGAAGGATATACATTAAAGCAAATCAATGACAAGTGTGAGATTTGGGACTCCGTGCCGGAACATTTAGAGAATGTAAATAAAGATAACTGTTTCGAAATTAGCTATTGGCAAGGTTGCAATAAACCTGCATATCGAATTACTAATATCTTTTTTGATGGAAGAGTAAATGTAAGAGGTTGTGGTTCGTGGAGTGGATATTATGGTGTTCGGCTTAGATTAAATAGCAGCAATTTAAAAAATCCAAGACCAAAGGAAGAGTTGTTTATAGATAGTAGATATACAAGCAGACGGTAATACATAAGGAGGATTGATACATATGACTTTAGTGCAAGCATTAGAAAAGCAGATTGAGTTCTGTGAACGATATGAGAGATATAAATGCGGAGTATTTGTAAGAACAAAAGAACAACGTGAGATTGTAAGAAAATGCATTTCAACTTTATTGTTAGATCAAAATAATACCCAATTAAGAAATTCTGCGTGGAAGTTAGGCTGTTATTGGAATAATGGTAGTTGTATTGAAGTGTTACCTGTAAACGATTCAGTTAGAGGACACAAATTTAATGGTGTAATAATTGAAAATGAAATCGAAAGAGATGTTGTTAATTCTTTGATTAGACCGTATTTAATGGTAAGGATTGATTCTGCCGGACATAAAATTGAAGAATTTTATACTGTTAAAGAGAGAATATTTACAGTAGATATTAACAAGGAGAGTATAGAAAATGAACGATTATACACAGAGTAAAGACGGATATATAGTATTTGAAGATGGGGGTACAAGTCCAATTTCATACGGTGCGACAGAGGAATGGTTCCAAACCTATGATGAAGCAATTAAGTATGCGTTAAATATTGTAACTAAACGTACAGAAGAATATAAAACTCGTTTGGATTGGAATTCAGTTATTGTGTACGAAGGATCTGAGAGCCTAATACATGAAGCACATACTGTTCCTTGTGGAAACGTTGTGTTTTACTGGATGAATCATGATGTAAATAGATAATACTTAATATGAATAAAGAAAAATTAGAAACTGAAGGAAACTGACATTTCTTAAGGAGGTAGATTATGAAATACAACATTGAAGCAGTAAGAACATTAGTAACAGATAACAAGAAAAACTTTAGAGTCGGTGAGGATATTGCATTTACGTTATTCAATAAAGTGACAAATCATCACGACCGTTACATAGGAAATATTATAGAAATGACAGACACTTCTATTAAAATTTCTAATATTGAAATTGATAGATGTCACGAAGATGGCGAAATGATTATTGACTTAGAAAATATTGAATCTAATAGCTGTAATTATGTGTATTGTGATTAGAACAGAGAATATATAGTTGGAGGTGAGAAATGAATACACAGTTATGTAAGGCAAAGAGCATTAGTAGTGAGAAATGGGTTTGTGGATATTATGTAAAGGGTTTAGATATGTATGATAAAGAAATTCATATAATATTTGAACCAGCAACAGTATTCTATTCTCATGGTGAAACCGATGGTTTTGAAGAAATAGATCCAAAGACATTGTGTAGATGTACAGGCTGCCATGATAAGAATGGTAAGTTCATCTTTGAAAACGACATTCTAAACGGAGAATTATGTAATGTAGTATCTTATGGAAATGGTGAGAATGAATTTCTCGGAATGAATGTTGGTTGGTATGTTCAGAGAGATAACTTTGAATCATGGTGTGAATTAAATGATTTGGAAATATATGAAGTAACAGGAAATATCTTAGATAATATCTAATCGGTCTTGAACAATTCGTTCGAAAATTCCAAAAATCAAAACTGAACAGAAAATATAAATATGGGTGGAAGAACAGCATACCCTTGAGCTTATACGCTCAAAAATCACTGTTGACATAGATATTCTATATAAATCTATTTTCTATGTTCCGTCCATTTGGGCGTTTATATATAAGTTATCAAAATTCTACATATCATAAGGAGGATAAATTTAATGAGATTTGACATGACAGGAACATTATCAATTCCAAAAAAAACAGACAATTTTTCACCATATAGTGAGAATCACTATGATTCAGGATGGGTGAATCGACAGTTGCTATTTAATGCTACTTGTGGAGACAACAGACATATGTTGTCGGTTCGTGGTGGCTGCTTTGAAGATGAGCACAATGATGTGTACGTATTTACAAAAGCAACAACAGACGATGATGGTAAGACAGTAAAGGGTGAACCGCTCAGAATTCCATTTAAGGAGCGTTTAACTTCCCCAAGACTTCCAGAAGTAGCTGAGTTTAAGAAGTTTATTATCGATCTTGAGAAGCCCGGCAGACGTTATAAGTTAGAAAAAGCGGCAGAAAAGATCAAAGAAGGTAAAAGTTTGACTGATGACGAGTTAAATGAGCTTGGAATTGAGAGCGAAGATACGGTGCCGGCAGAGTTGAAGAAGAGTCAGAAGCGTAGACATGAGTACATCAGTGAGTGGGATTATGCTGAATTTATTAAAAAAGTGCTTGATAGTGACAAGTATAAAGATAAGAAATTCTTGATTCGAGGAGAGTATGACCGTCAGTATTCAGACGTGAAGCAGAGTGTATATGAGTCTTATGTGCCAAATCGTATCTATCTTGCGGCAGATGATGCCGAAGTTGAATCAACAGCAACTCTCAATATGCTGTTCACTGCAGATGCAGTAGATGATATGAGCGTGGAAGAAAAGGGCAAATACTATGTTAATGGCTACACTATGGAATACGACTCTGCTAGAAAGAAGAACATTCCGCTTCCTATCACGATTGTTATCCCTGCTGCGGCGGAAGATGCTGACGACAAAACTAAAAAGAGAGTAGAGCGTATTGTTCAGAAGTTCTCTGCCGAAGATGATGAAGTTAGAGAGTATGGCGTTATTGTGAATATGCTTGATGGTGCGCAGAAAACAGAGATTACAGAGGATATGCTGACGGACGAACAGAAAGATGATTTAGAGTGCGGGTTGATTACTATGGACGATATTAGAGCTGAATACGGAAAGGATGTATACGGTGATCGCATCAGAGAACTTCAGTTTGTTAAGCCGGCACGTGGTTTCACAAAAGGTTCAAATGAGACGGCATATAGCGTGGAAGATTTAGAGATTCCACCATTGGAAGAAGAAAACGACGATGTAGGAGATTTATTTGATGAGGATGATGAACTGTAAGAGAGTTTATTATTAGCAAACAAAAGTCAGTATTAAATTTGCGAACAATTAGAAATTATACATGAGAAGGAGAATATATATGGCATTTCAGAAACCAACAATTAACGTAATTAAACCAGACATTAAAAATTTATCTATTTATCTTAGAAGTACAAAGAAATTTGGAAAGTCAACATTATTTAGAGATGTGATTCTTGAAAAATACGGCGATCCGGCAAGAGGATTACTAGTAGGATGTGGAAATGAGAAAGGTTATAAAATGCTTGATAACCTAAATGCGACACAGGTAAAGACTTATAAAGAGTTGCAGGAACTTGCCGACTGGCTTATTAAAGAGAAAGGTAAAGAACATAATATTGAGATGGTGGCATTCGACACAGGCGACGAGCTTGCGTTGATTGCCGACGCTGAAACAATTAGACAGAGTAATATTGAGAATCCAAGTAAGAAGTGTAAGTCAATTAAGGCAGCATTCGGCGGTTATACGGCGGGGGAAAAATATTCAGCAAATGACATCATTAAACCTTATATGTCAAAATTGGAAGATGCTGGGTTTGGTGTCTGGGTTATCGCCCATACGAAATTTAAGACAATCAAAGAAAAGGGTGGTCTAGAAGAAGATGGATATATGCAGTTGTCGTCCAATATGGGAGCCGATTATGAAGCTGCATTTGGCGATATTTTTGATGTGACACTAACGGGCGTTATTGATCGTGATCTTGAAGAGAAAAAAGTTGGTGATAAGGTTAAAAAATACGCAACAGATACGGTTCGTAAGCTTTATTTCCGTGGCACGACATTAATCGACGCGGGTGGTCGATTCGCTGATGGTTCTGTACCAGAGTATATGGTGTTTGATAAGCCAAATATGGCAGCTGATTTTATTAAAACAGTAGAAGAAGGAATGGAGAAGTCAAAATCTACTATTGGTGCGAAAGCAAATAGTAAATCTAAGAAATCAACACCTATTAAGGAAGAAAAGGTCACCGAGCCTGATCCAATTGAGGAAGATGATATTGACGATATTGATGCACCGGTCGAGGAAGCAACTGACGAAACCCCGGAGACATCTACATATCCGGATGATTTAGATGCTGTGATTCGTAAAATGTATAAAGAGTGTAAGGATGCAAAACTCAAAGCAAAAGTTAAAGAAGTTATCTCCGAGTACGGCAAACTTAACGATGTAGATGAAGATGGATTAGAAAGAATCTATGACATGATGCAGGAGTAGAGATATGTTAGTGAAGTGTAGATGCTGCGCCAAGAAAATAGATCGCAATTCTGCATATAAAGTAGTAGTAGGTGGTAAGAACGCCTACTACTGCAATGAAAAAGAGTATAAATCTATGATCGAGGCTCGAAAAGCAAAAGATGATACATATGAAATGATAAATCAGATATTTGGATACAAAGTTATCCATACATCTCTGTTCAAAGAAATTAACGCAATTGCTAAAACCTGCGAATATTCAGTGATTTCTTCATATCTAAAATGCAGTGAAAGGGAAATTTCATTCGCTCTTAACAAAGACTTCCAGAGCGAGTATGCCAAGATTAGATATTTCGCCGCAATCTTGAAAAACAATCTGAGGGATTATCATATGCCGGAGAAAATAAAGCCACGAGAGGTTAATATCGAGAATGAACCGACCGTGCAGCATTTCCACAGAAGGAAGAAACGCAGAAATTTAGCTGAGTTGGAAAGCGAGGTATAAATGGGCGAATTTATAACAGGCGTCAAAGATAAATACCCGGCAGCATTATTAAAAGGACGTGTTGAGACTGAGGGTAACGTCATTAGCTGCTTTTTCAAAGATATGCTCCTACTTGATGATACACACTTGGAGCGTACTGATTTTAAGACTTCTGATGGTGCATTCTATTTTGGATTATTATCGCAATTACGATCTAAAGGTTTTTACAGCTTGGATGAAGTGACTATCTTATCAAATTTAACAGAGGATGTAATCGAACGATATGAGGAGAGGGGCGGATGGGAAACCATTCAACATCAGATCGACATTATCAATGCTGAGAATTTTGATATTTATTTAGACATCTTATATCGAGAAAATATCATTATGAAACTGTATGATGACAATTTTGACGTAACGAAAGCTATCAATGTCGACGGGAAGAAGATTGTGCCGCTCAAGCTATTCAGAAAAATGACAGCCGAAGAGGTTAGTGATTGGTTTGAGGCAAGAATTGAGGGATATGGTTGTGGTTATTCTAACAAAGTTTTAGAGGAAGAACTAGTTGATTTTGATGATGAATTTATAGAATCTTGTAAGGACGGAGAAGAAAATGGTGTACCGTTTGATGTTGCCGGAGATGATATTAATGGCGACGAAATCAATTGTTTTCCATTTTTGTCACGACAGATAATGGGATTGCTCGAAGGAACACTTACTATGATGGGCGGGTTTTCTAGTGCTGGTAAATCTACTTGGTGGATTACGGTTTTAATGGCACTTTTGCACTATGATCGCAAAATTCTGATTATCTCAAACGAGGAGAGTATCAAAAAGTTTAAGGTGAAATTTATGGTATGGTTGCTCGGAAAACGCAACAGGTATTTTAAGTTGACTAAAAAGAAGATGACATCCGGCGACATTAATGATGAGAGTAGAGCGCAACTGGCAGACGTTCAAAAATTTTGGAGAGAACATTATAAAGGGAAGGTTAAATTTATTTCAATTAACGATGCTGATATGAGCGTAGTGAAAAAGAAAATCCGTGAAAATGTGCTGAGATATGGATATGATACCGTGTTGTACGACACTTTTAAGATTCAAGAAGGAGATTTTTCATCTGCTAGACAAGATCTGTCATTGGTTAGAGATAGCCGAGAGCTTGATAAGTTAGCAAAAAAATACAATTTGATTATGCTTGCATCGGTACAGTTGGCGGAATATATGAAAGGTAAGCTCTTCCTAGATGCAAGCTGTCTGAGTAATGCAAAGCAGATCAAAGAAATTTTAGAGAATTTATTCTTAATGCGAACTGTGTATGCCGAAGAATTGGATGAAAAAAGTAAATACTACTGTCGCCCATTTAGACTCAAGAAAGTTAATGATAAGTGGATAGAGGAAGAGTATAAGCCTGATCCAAATGCTGTATGGCGAGCATTATTTACAGAAAAATGTCGTAGCGGGGCGAACTCAAGTGATAATGGAATTGGATATCTTCTCCGGTACGACGGAGATCATTGTGTTTTCCGTGAAGTGGCACAGGCGCGTTTCAGACATGGAGAAATAAGATAGAAACTAATAAATTCAGAGGTGATATATGTTAGGAGAAATCAAAAAGCAACTAATCAATCACCCAGATTCACTCGTTGGTGTTTTAGAGCATTTTGGATATTGCAACATAGTCAATCATGGAAAGTATATATCGTGCGGCAGGGACGAAGAATCATCAAAAAAGTCAATTGTTGTGCAGCTTGAAAATAATGATTATCTATATATGACGGATTATGCTCGCAATATCAATAAAGATATCTTTTCGTTCATAATTAAACAACGTCATGTGGAATTTATTGACGTATTGACCGAGGTAAAAAATGCTCTTGGTTTGACTGATTACAATCAATTGTTCGAGCAGCGTGGAATTTTTGGTGGGTTTTATGATGGAATAAAGAAGAATACAACATATACAGTGCGTACATATGATGACTCCATACTTGACCAGTATGATGATTGCGGCAATGCAAGATTTCTAGCCGACCATATATCACTTCAAGCTCAAAAATTTTTTGGAATTCGATACGATGTAGCATCTCAAGGTATCGTCATACCGATTCGTGATCAAATAGGTCAATTGATGGGGGTAAAAGAACGCTTTAATTACGATGTTGATGACGGAGAATTGAAATATTTCTATGAGATACCGTGTGCTATGTCACACACACTGTATGGATATTCACAAAATTATGAGTATTTAGTAGAAAACGATGTGTTGATCTTTGAGTCAGAAAAGTCTGTGATGCAATGTTACTCATATGGTATTCGCAATTGTGTAGCATTGGGTTCCGGATCTATATCAACTAAACAGGTTAAAATGTTATTAGAATTACGTCCGAAAAATGTTATCTTTCTGCATGACATCGGATATGAGTTGGATAGGATTATGAGAAATATTGATAAAATAATGGGATTTTCAAGATTTTCACAATTTGGATGTGGGTATTGGGACTATTTTGGTAAAGGTTATACCGGGAAATCGTCTCCATCAGATTTAGGAGAGGAAAAGTTTGAGGATATTTTACAGCATGAGATTAAAATGATTGGAGATGATGAAGAGGATGAATTATAATATTTTGGCTGATTGCCGGGGAATGTACGAACAGGACATATTTGAGACTGTATGTGAGCAGCGTGGAATTACAGATGTGGATCATTTTTTGAATCCTACAGAAGATGATATGCTGCCACTTGATTCTATGATCAATATTGATAAAGCAGCAAAACAAGTCGTATTTAGCAGGAAGAATTATCATAGTATTGGTGTTCTTGCTGACGTCGATACGGATGGTATTTGCGCCGGCACCATCATGTATAGATATTTAGATGATATTGCAGCACGTGATATTCAAATATTTATCAATGATGGGAAAACACATGGTCTGATGGAGGACACTGTTGATAGGTATAATGATTTAGACTTATTGATTATCGTGGATAGTTTGGACAGCAATGTAGAATTTTACAAAAAACTTACTGAATCAAATGTAAAGATTATTATTCTAGACCATCACGCTATCAATCCGGACGTGCCATATGATAAGTACGTAACACTGGTATCGTCCCAGCGAGATTATGCAAATCCGGCACTATCCGGCAGTGGCGTAGTGTGGAAATTTTGCAAGTATCTTGACCAGTATTTTAACAGAAATTATGCTGACCAATATGTTGATCTCGCTGCTACAGGCATTGTTGCTGACATGATGGATATGACGGTGATGGAGAATAGATATATTGTAAACCAAGGACTTCATAACAAATGTAATCCTGCTATTAAGAAGATTATTGGTAGTTTTGAGTTTAACAGCACGGCTGTGGCATTTAGCGTTGCACCTCTGATTAATGCGGCGAATAGAATGGGACATAATAACGAAGCATTACAGGCGTTTTTAGCTGATGACAACAAAGAAGTGTTGAAATATGTGAAAATCTTGAAAAAATGTAAGGAAGAGCAAAATGAAGAAGTAGATAGGTTGATGCCAGTGGTATTAGAACAGTGTGAGAGGCAAGTGCAAAATAAGATGATTGTAACATACATTGATACTCCATATGGCATTGCCGGGCTGATCGCTAATAAATTATTAGAAAAATATCAAAAACCAATTCTTGTACTAAAAGAAGATGATGAAGATGATGGATTTTACGCCGGATCAATGCGTGCAACAGGATTAAAAGATTTTCGTACATTTTGTAACGATAGCGAATTAGCAAGCTGTGCCGGACATGAATTAGCCGCCGGTATTAGAATTAGTAAATTTTTCATGGATGCTTTTGTTGAATATGTTGACAGAGAGTTGCCTGAGCCGGATATGAATGCAACACAGGATGTGGATATTCAAATCAGCATTACAGACATCACAAGACGATTGGTAGACATGATACATCAGTTGGACTTTATCTCCGGCACAGGATTTAAGCCGGTAAAAGTTTACATAGATGATATTGATGAGTATGAGATCGGACAGATGAGTAATTATAAACATCTTGTAATTAAGCCTTCAAACTATGTGCAGATCATAAAGTGGAATTTTACAGGCGATTTCAATGTAATGGAAGACCACAGTATGATGAATGATGAATTGGCTGTTGTTGGAGTATTAGATAAAGGATTTTTTGGTAGAAAGTTTGTATTAAAGGTTATATGTGATGAAATCAGAGAGGTTGAATAATATGGGTAAAGTATTACCAGATGTAGAGTGTTCTATATGTGGATTGTCATCTATGGATGATAAAAACTTTCACAAAAGAGCAAAATTATGTAATAGACATTGGTTGCAAATAAAAAGAAACGGCAAACCGACGGATACAAATAAAATTATACCATGCGATATACAAAGATTGACTAATTGTTGTTCAGTTTGTGGAGACAAAGAGAGTATTAAATATTATATTTGGCATCGAGGTGGAGAATATCAAAACAAGGAACTTTGCAACAAACATTATAATCAACTCATAAGACATGGATATTTATTAGATAAAGAGCAATCGGATCATGCTAAAAGACACAAGTGGACAGAAGAAGAGGATTTGAAGCTTGAAAAATTATATAAAACTGGTCTGTCTTTTGAAGAAATATGCAAAAAAATGGATATGAGTATCGGAATGATAAATTCTCGAAGTTCTTATCTTAAACTTGGCGAAAAATATATGCGTAGCAATAATCCAAAATTCAAAGCATCATATCAAGATTATGATTGGTGTTATGAAAGATATATTGTAAAAGGAATGACGCATCAAGAAATGGCTGATGAATGCGGAGCTTCTTTAAGAGTGATTCAAAAATGGTGTTCCGAAATACATAAGTTAAATGAATGGACATTCAAAGAAAATAAAAAGTTGTCAGAATTACAATATCAAATAATTTTGTTTGGAACTCTTGGAGATGGGCATATTGATAAAAGAGAAGATCAGCCGTTATATATTGAAAGCCATGCAATTGACGAAAAAGATTATTTATTTTGGAAATACGAACAATTAAAGGATTTATGCAGTTCACCTCCGAAATATTATAAAGAATCATATAATACGTTTGGAACAAATAAGCAGTATTTATGTCAGCCATATTATAGATTTGAGACACGTATTATAAATCAATTAAAAGAAATACGTGGAATGCCACGAATAAATAAAATTAGTAAACTAAATGAATTAGGTTTATGTTTACATATATTAGATGATGGTAGTCGAGGTAATACGTGGTCATTGTGCTTGGCTGAATATACCCAAGATGAGATTGATTTATATATCAGACTTTGTAGAGAAAGATTTGATATGAACTGTTGGCAACAAAAAGATGAAAGATATCTTACGTTCGATGCTGAAGCAAGTAGAAAAATAGACCAAATAATATTAAACACACTTCCTAATAATCTTGATATTGTAAAGAAGAAAATTCTTAATAATTATAATATTACAAAAGCTGCTCAGTATGTTTTTGTAATATCAAATAATGAGAAAATTGGATTAAACACCTATTGTCGTTCTCGTAAAATTCCATACAACAAAGCAAAAGCTATAACAAATGCAAACAATTTATCAGAGATAAAAGAGAGTATATTGTTAGAACTTATAGGAAATGAGGAAATACAATATGAGATATAATAATTATCATAAACATGATCACGTTTCTAATATTTTTTCACCTGATACAAATACAAAGCAGGAAGAATATATTTTAAAAGCACTTGAATATGGTCATACGAGTTATTTTACCACTAATCATGGATCATTTGGAGATATATTCGAAGCAAGAACGCTTTGCAATAAATATGGTATTAAGTGTATAGCAGGGATTGAGGGTTATATTGTGCCAGATGCTTCTGAAAAAGATAAAAGGAATTATCATATTATCGTGATTCCTAAAACTGATGAAGCAAGAAAAAAAATGAATTACGTTTCGAGTATGGCAAATATTAATGGATTTTACTATAAGCCTAGATTTTTCATGAAAGATTTATTGGCTTTAGACAAGAATGATGTGTATATCACAACAGCCTGCGTTGCTGGTCTATTGAGAGACGAGGATTCAATTGAGAAAATATTTAAGCCTCTATTTAAACATTTCGGCAACAATGTAATGCTTGAAGTCCAAACTCATCTTGATCCTATTCAAATAGAGACAAATAAAAAAGCTATTTATTTTTCAGATGAATATGGTTTATCTTTAATAGCTGCGAATGACTCACACTACATAGACGAGAGTGGTAAACAAGAACGTCTTGAATTATTAAAAGGCAAGCATATTAATTATGGTAGCGAAGATGATTTTATCTTAGATTATCCGACTGCGGAGACAATGATAGAACGATTTAAAAAACAGAATGTTTTATCCGATAATCAAATTAATGATGCAATTAATAATACATTAATATTTGATAATTGTGAAGAGATCAAGCTTGATTATTCTATCAAGATGCCAACTATTTATCCAAATCTTACGCCAAATCAGCGTGTAAAACTCCTTAAACAAGAAATCAATAAACGATTCAAAGTCATTAGAGAACAAGAAAATATATCTGACAATGATTTTAAAAGATACCGAGATGGTATTCGATATGAAATGAAAATCATAGAGGATACAAATGATGAAGTTCATACGGCAGATTATTTCTTATTCAATGAGAAAAATGTTGATTTAGCTGTAAATAAATATGGTGGTGTACTGACAAGAGGCGGAAGAGGAAGTTGTGGCTCGTTTTACATAAATAGAATATTGGGGATGACGCAGCTTGATCGATTCAAAATCAATCTTCCTCTATTCCCAGATAGATTTGCTTCTACGGCACGATTATTAGAGAATCGCTCTCTACCAGATATAGATTTTAATGTAAAGAGCCAAGAACCGTTCGTCAAAGCGTCGAGAGAATTATTAGGAGAACATGGTTGTTATCCGATGTATGCTCCCGGAACTATGCAGATTTCAGAGGCGTTTAGAAATGTGTGCCGGTCAAAAGGTATGGATTTTGATGAATTTAATGATGTGGCAAAAAATCTTGAAGCTTATGAAAATGATGAAAAATGGAAGCCGATTATAGACGCGAATAAATATGTAGGTACAATAGTATCTGGATCGGTACATCCATGTGCGCATATTCTTAGTGATAAAAATTTATTATACGAATATGGAGTTACTAGATTAGGAGAGAATCTTTGTGTATTGATAACATCGTCAGAAGCCGACGAATACAAAGTTCTTAAAAATGATTATCTAATTGTAAAAGTTTGGAAGTTGATTGACGAAACTTTCAAGGAGATTGGAAAACCAATTATCACAGCGAATGAATTGCTAAAGTCAATCAAAGACGATAAAAGAATATGGGATTTATTTAAAAATGGAATAACTTGTACGCTTAATCAGGTGGATAGCGACAATGGCTCACAACAAGCAAAAAGATATAAAGTGTCTTCGTTTGAAGATGGTGCCCATTTGACGGCGGCAATTAGACCATCTTTTGATTCATGGAGAGAACAGTTTTTAAATCGTGAAGAGTATACGACTGGTTCAGAACAACTAGATGAAGTATTAAACGATACTCATGGGTATATATTGTTTCAAGAGTCGTTGATGCGGTATTTTGATTGGCTCGGTGTAACGCCGGCAGAGTCGATTGGATTGATAAAAAAGATATCTAAAAAGAAAATAAAGCCAGAAGATTTTGCCAATCTCGAAGAAAGAATTAGGAGACAATGGTTGGTTAATACTGGCTCAGAAGATGGATTTGATACGACATGGCAAATGATTCAGAGCTGTATGAGCTATGGATTTTGTTCAGCACATGCGGCAGCTACATCCCTTGATATGTGTTATGGTGCATATCTAAAAGTCAATTATCCACTTGAATATTATAGTGTATGTTTCAATAATTATGCCGACGACCAAATAAGAACAAACAAGCTTAAAAAAGAACTAGATTATTTCAACATTAAATTGAGTGATATTAAATTTAGACATTCAACGTCAAAATATTCTTACAACAAAGCGAATAATACAATATACAAAGGAATGTCATCTATTAAATATATCGGTGATAATGTGGGAGATGATTTATATGCTTTGAAAGGCAATAAATACGATGATTTTATAGATTTATTGATTGATATAAAGCATACTTCCGTTAATTCTAAGCAATTAGAGATATTAATAAAGTTGAACTTCTTTTCAGAATTTGGAGAAATTAATATGTTGCTTGATCAGGTGGATTATTTTAATAAGGTATATAACAAAAAACAATTCAAAATAGATAAGTTAGAAGAGTTAGGGCTTCCGAAAGAAATTGTCAGATCTCACTGTAAAAAACAAACAGCTAAAATTTGGAAAGATTTCGATTCGGTATTGTTACTGAAAGATATCGTAAAAAATGTGCCGTATAGAAAAACATCCGTCTTAGATATCTGTGATTATCAGCAAGAGTTATGTGGCTATATATCTTATATACAGCCAACAGCTAATAAACGGCTATATTATGTGACTAATATTAACGCAACCAAATATCTTACAACAATTACATTACATGAAATTTATAGCGGCAAAACACGTACTGTTAAAATGTGGACAAGTGCATATAATCGAAATCCATTCAGTAAAGGAGATATTTTATACATAATCAAGCTCGATAAAAAACATCAAAAAGAGCCAACCGGAGAAATCAATCCTGTTACCGGCAAAAAAGTATATCAGGAAGTGCCGGACAAATATGAGTTTTGGTTAAATCGGTTTGTAATCAAGAATGATATAGAGGAGGTTGAGGAAGATCTTCAGTAAATATAAATACACAGATAAAGAGATGGATGAATTAATTTCTTCCATTGTAATTCTCATCGACACACGTGAACAGAAGTCAGATCACATCACGGACTATTTCGATAGGAAAAACATTACATACAAAAAGAAAGCATTGAAGTTCGGCGATTACAGTTTCATGCTGTCGGCAAATGAGTCTCTTTCAATACCACGAGATTTATACTTCACCAATTCCTGTGTTATAGAGCGAAAAGCTAGTTTAGAAGAGATCAGTGGCAACCTGACAAACGGACGTGATCGTTTTGAGAAAGAATTGTGTTTGGCTCCGGCGGCAAAGGTATTACTGATTGAGAACGCATCATATGGAGACATTGCTTCAGGAAATTATGACACAAAGTATAATCGTAAATCGTTTTTAGGATCATTACACAGTTTTTGGTTTAAATATAATATTCCGGTTATGTTTATGCCTGACAACAAATATTCAGGATTATTCATTCGAGAATATTTTGAATATTTCTTAAAACATTATCTTCGATAGAGAGAATAATATAACAGAGAAATATAAAAAGGTTGAAAGATCTTAAATAAAAAATATCTAATTATATGAGGAGGAAAATTTATGGAAATGAGTTGTATTGCTCGATGTGTCTCGATCAGTAAAAAATCCAGAGCTGAGGGATTCAAAACACTAAAGGTTGGAGATGTAGTTATTTTTACGGTTTCAATTGAATCGGCAGGAATAAGTAATAGGGGAAATACCTATGCTACATATATCAAATGTAAAAATAATAGAACAGGAGAAGAAGGTTATCAAAGTTTTAATATGTTGGGTCGTCTATTGAAAAGTTATGAATTTGAACAGTTAAACAATGCAGAACTATAAAATAGAGGGTAATTGAGATGTCAATAAAAGAAAATAATCAAATATAGAAACTTCTATCTTGGTATTTGTGAGAGTAATTTCCAACAAACAAAAATAACATAAGAAAGGAAAAATAGTCTTCGAGGATAAGGGTGCGCACCACTACGGTATAAGACTATTAAAGGATTAAGAGTATTAAGTCTATGCGGTGGAGTCGAAACAGGACTCTATGCATTACAAAAATTATGTATTCCAGTTGAGGAATATCATACATATGAAATTCAACCAGAAGCAATAGCAGTATCTCAGTATCATTTTCCGTTTGTAATACATCATGGTGATTTATATGAAGCAGATTTTGAGCAGTTCAAAGGATTTGATCTATTACTAGCAGGTACTTGTTGCCAATCACTTTCAAGAGTAAGGATTGAAAGTAAAGAGGTTAATAATGGTCTTGATGGTAAATCGGGAATTTTCTTTAAGGCTATAGAGTGTCTTAGGGTAATGCAGCCTAAATATTTCATGTTTGAAAATGTCATACCAAGTAAGGATGAAGATCTAAAGACAATGACAGAGTGTATTGGTGTAGATCCGATTCTCATAGATTCAGGAAGATTTTCTGCACAGAATCGTGAAAGATATTATTGGACAAACATACCATTGTGCGAATTGCCCGATGAATCTCCGTTAGTCTTGAAAGATATTATGGAGAATAATGTAGATGAGAAGTATTCCTATAAGAAAGATTTTGAGATTTTGGATATGGGCAAGCGTGTATGTGCTGAGTTGAAAGTAAATTCGATGGAGATGAATAGAAGAATTTATAATCCAGATTTTAAGTGCTGCACGTTAACTTGTATTAATGGTGGCTATCACGAAAAGAAAGTATTAGACAGTGGTAGACCACGAAAACTCACAGAAATCGAGTATGAGAGATTACAGGGATTACCTGATAATTTCACAAAGATTCAACTAAATGGTCGTTACTTATCATATTCCAAACGGTGCAGCTTAATGGGCAATGGATGGAATGAACCAACAGTTGAGTGGATATTAAGTGGATTAAAAAGCCAATGAAAGACGGATTTCTCGTCCGTCAAAAGAAAGGAGAACAAATATATGGAATTGGTAAATGTAAACCTATATGCTTATGGATATTATAGCGAAGCGACTTATGAGGATAATATCTGGATTAAGAAATCATCATATGAGAAATTAAAAGATAATTTTCCATCACAGATTGGTTGTGGAGAATTGGATGGAAAATATAGTGAAGTAATGGGTGACGTAAAAATACAGGATGATTGGGAAACAGATGTCGATTATGCACAGGCAGGTGTTTCAAAATGCGATGGAGATTATCTTAAATGGGAGTTAAAAGATTTATATAAGGATAATAATATTGATTGGGATTCAGAGCAAAAAGAGATTAAAGAGTATTTTGACAATCTTGATGTATGGGAGGAAGTGACAGTTAGTGTCCCATCAAGCAAAAGGTCGGAACTTATGAAATTTGTTGAGACTTTGAAGTAAGATGGAAAGAATCGATATTTTTTGGAAAATTAAGGAGGTACAAATGAACAGAATAACTATTAATGGTAAAACAATCACATGTTCAGGAACTAATGTAGTCATCGACAATGGAAAGGTTATTGTAGATGGTAAAACAATTCAAGAGTGTAATAATGGTGATATTAAAGTAACTATCGAAGGAGATGTAAACAAAATTGATTGTGGTGGATCAGTAGAAGTTCACGGCAATGCAGGAAGTATTGATTGCGGTGGTTGTTGTGAAGTCAGTGGGGATGTCAAAGGAGATATAGACGTAGGTGGTTCTGTAATTTGTGGTAACGTATCGGGTGATATAGCTGCTGGTGGAAGTGTGAGATGCAAAATATAAGGAGAATAATATAACATGAAAATTTTAGCTTTAACAATTTTATTTATTTTGATATTTTTTAGAATCAAAGGTACGCCAAGTGCATTAAGTAAAACATTATGGCGAAAGAGAATGATTAAGCAGCTTACAAAAAATAAAGAGAATAATAATGGAGAGCCACCGAGCGATGCAACGCAAGGAGCTGCAATATTAATTGTATTCTTTATGGAACTATTCTTAATCATCTTTTACATGATGTTAGGAAACAAAATTGGAACAACGGAGTTTATTGTAATGTCTGCATTACAGATGTTCACTTGTTTATGGTCATTTGGTGTAAACTTATCAGAAGTAAAAACAGCTTTTAGTTATGATATTGAGGATTTTAAGTTCCACAGATTCCAATTGCTATTTAATGTGGTGTTAGATTATATTTATTATCCGTGGGCGATTTACATGTTGATGAAGTAACAAGAAAAGGAGAACAAAAAAATGGACACAATTGTTGTAAATTTATTTGGGGAGCCATCAGCAGGTAAGAGTACCTGTGCAATGGATATTACAGCACAATTAAAAAGACATGGAGTTAATGCTGAATATGTATCTGAATTTGCCAAAGACAAAGTATATGAAAATAATGGTGAAGTATTTAAACACCAGGAATATTTATTTGGCAAACAATCATTCAAGATGGGTAGAGTTAAGAATAAAGTGCAGGTTATGATTGTTGATTCACCATTAATCTTATGTGCCGTATATAACACTGATGAAGTGTTGGGAGAAGACTTTAATAAGACTGTACTGAATGTATTTAATTCATATAATAATAGGAATTATCTTCTCACAAGACACCATTCTTATGAGAACAAAGGAAGATTCCAGAATGAAGACGAAGCAAAAGAAGTGAGAAAAGAAATTATTGATAAGTTAAATCAGTACAATATTAAATATGAAGAGATCGCCTCTACAGAATCAAATTGTGAATACATAGTAGAAGAAGTTATGGAGGAAATTAGAAATGAACAGTAAAGGACATTTATTTATTAGTTTAGGAAAATCAGCAATCAGAGTAATTGGTGGAGTTGTAGCATTAGTGAATGGTTCGATTATTCCATTAGCAGTAGGAATTATTGTTGCCGAAGTTGGTGGTGTGTTAGAAGAATTGGTTGATGAAAGATAGGTTAAGCGATAGATTCTTACGAAAATTAGGAGGTAAAATATGATAGATGAATTTCTTAATGAGATAAAAGAATTACAGGAATATAAGAAAAAATATCTATGTGCAGAAAAAGACAAGCAACGTATGTCAGATTTGTTATACGAATACGCGACAAAGGAATACGAAAGAATGCCAAAACAGAAAAGAATAGACAAGTACAAAGAAGAATGTTGTAAATGTTGCAGACATAATACGTTTTGTGAATTTGATTTACCAGATGATATTTACAAACCGGTTAAAAGGGATAATGCATGGATTCCTGGTACGGTGACTTGTGGCAATTTTGAATGGTCATGAATCCATTATTTCATATGGAGATTAGGAGAATAATAATATGGACAAAAATTCAATTGATAAACTGCACAAACTCCTTAAAGTGCAAGAGAACTTAAAAAAGATCGAATACATGATGACTACTCCATATCCTCGCATATTTTCAAAACTTAAGCGTGATAACATCGGTTTTCGCTACGGTGGTGAATATGTTGACTTGGAATATTTAGATGTAGTATCTAACACAGAGATTAGAGCAGCGATTACTACTATTGTACAGGAAAGATATAAAGCATTGGATGATGAAATTAAAAAACTGTAACTATAAGTGAATATGTGGTGGTGGAATAGGAGGTGGACTAATGAAATTAACGATCGATATTCCGGAAGAATATAATATTGATTTTCTTGAAGATCATTTTAGAAATTTCTTTTCAAGGGTCATGGCTGATATAGATAATAAAGGTATGTGCGGCAGATACGAAAAAGAAATAGCAGCAATGATGCGTCATGCATTTAAGAATGCTATTGTCGGGGATACTAACCTTAATTCAGAAGTAATTCCTGTGGCTAATTTCTTATTTGATCAAGACGAATTACGACAAATAGTTAAAGACGAAGTCAAGAAAATACAATCGGAAGAGTTTGTGCGTAGGACACTTGCAAAATTATAATTTAAGGAGGGGAATATGACATTACAAGAAAGAATTGAGTTTCTTCAAACATATCTTGATGAATTTACAGACGGGAAGAAATATGGATATGGATATTATCCAATGGATTATTTGGAGTCCTGTAAAAAACTTCAGGCTCTTGGTTTAGAGTGGGGTGATAAGATCATCGATGATAATAAGTTTTGCATTAGAAAAAATGGTTGTTTAACAAACCGGACAACAAAATATGAGTTTGATAGTGATACATATTATATTCATTGGTGTAATAGTGTTGGCAAATTAATGTTTGTGCCAAGCCCAAAGTATTACAGTTTGATAGACGATGAATACAACGAATTTTTAGAAAAGTTAAGATCATATGGAGCATTAGATTGGGATTATTGGAATGATCATATGATCTTCACTGTAGAAGATGGTAAAAGATTATACAAAGATTATTCGAAAATCCGAGAAGAAACTGCTAAAAAGATCAAGCGAAAAATCAAACAGGAAGAAGTTAGGGCGGCAAAAGAAAAATATGAGAAGTTATTGGCTGAATGTCATGATAAATAGGTGTAACATCATTCCTATATAATAAGGAAGGAACTCATTCAAAAGGAAGGGAATAAATCTATGAATAAACGTCAGAGAAAGAAATGGTTGAAGCGTCAAGGTCTGTATGTAAATCCTAAAGAGACTTGGAGCCTAGATTATACAATTGCTAAGTTTGTGCTTCCACGACTTGAGTATTTCAAAAAGGTCAATAATGGATATCCGGGACGCGATGAGATGGATACGCCGGAGAAATGGGACGCTGCTTTGGACAAGATGATTAACTCGTTTTGAATTATAGTGTCAAGTGGTTGTGATTTTGCGTATGGTCTTGATAGAGACGATTATTTAGACAGACAGTCTTATTTAGAAGCAATTGATGCTAAGACGACTGAAATACAGGAAGGGCTAATGCTGTTTGCAAAATGGTATCAGCATTTATGGTGGTAAGATATGCTGCAAAAAGATAAAGATATAGTCTTAGTAAAGTCTACACATCTGACATTGCGTGATAATGTAACCGACGAGGTTTTGAAAGAGTATTATTTTAAAAATGAACAAAGCAGTATGGAATGGTATGTATATTATTATGATCAAAATAATGGACTGCTTGTTAGATGGAATATTTTTGATCACATAGGATTTACAGAAAATCTAAAAATTCTTCGCTCAAAGCGTTATATTTTGAATGAATTTTCATCAGAACTACAACATATTGCCAGATATTATTTTTGGTCAAAGTACGAATATGAGATTTTTATCGAGCCATGGAACAGTGATAAATCAGCGAAGATTGATATATTTGATCAGTTGATGCTGAATTGGGGCGCATTTGCCCAATATTGCTACAACTATGAAAGATGAGAAAGGAGAGAATAATGAAAAATTTTGAGGTGTACGAGGATTTCTATTATTCTTTACGCAATTTGGTCTGTATGGATGAATTTGAGCCGGAGGATTGGAAGAGTTATATCAGAGGAATGTATGATATGGCAGAAACAGTATTAACAACACTTGAACATGAAGATTAAGGAGGAAATTAAAATGATAAGTTATAATGATGCTTTAATGATGGATCACGTGAGGGATTTAGACCGTATGAATAGAGAGTTGTTGAATATTCATTGGAATTACAGGTCTTTACCGGAGCCTTTGCCGAAATATACGAAAGATAATATTAAATTAGTAAACTTTAACCCTAAAAAGCGTGTCACTACAGTGAAATGGTCAGACGGAACAATTAGCCAGGTAAAAGCACAGGAACAGCTTGGGGATACATATAATCCTGAGATGGGCATGGCAATGTGTATTTGTAAAAAAGTTTTTGGCAACAAGGGTAATTTCAATGAGATTTTCAAGAAATGGTTGCCGGAATGAGAAAATGAAATTGACATTTCAAACAAGTAAGCGTTTAGACAATTGGATGGAAAAACATCGCTCAGAGGGCTGTAAATCACGTGCTACAGCTGGTGAACAGTTTGTGTGGGAATTTTTGCCGTCTGCTATTGTAGACTGTCAGACAATTAAGTGCCTGTGTTGCGGTGCTAAGTTCACGGATTATGTAGAATAGGAGGAAAGAATGAGTCAAGTAACTATTACACACGACACAACAAAAAAACCGATTACTATGATCGGGTATTACTCCGGCGTGTGTCGACATGCTGATGTGTCAGATGATGAAAAGAATTATAAAAGAGGATTAGAGTGTATAACAAGTGAACATGGTCGTACTTTCGAGTTTCCGGACGTATATGCCGTGATTGAAGGATATTCAGCAAAAGTATTGCGTGAATGGTATACGCATATCGGTGGATTACCGACTCGATTACAGGATTCTACTCGGTATATTGATTATTCTAAAGGTGATGGGTTTGAGTATACCACACCGCCAACTATTAAAAATAATGAATACGCTAGTGTAGAATGGGCAGGACTCATGAAATACATCAATTGTACTATCAATAAGTTTATTAACGAGTACGGTATTCCTATAGAAGATGCGACAATGGGATTACCTATTGCGTATCATAGTATGATAGCAGACAAACGTAATTTTAGAAGCATTGTCGATATGACAGCACAGCGAACATGTGTCAGAGCTTATTGGGAATACAGAATGGAATTAATGAATGATTATCTTAAAGCGTTGCGACAATATTCCAGTGAATGGGATACATTAATCAACATGACGTGTACACCAAAATGTGAAAGAGTCGGATTCTGCACTGAGAAAAGATCATGTGGTTACATGCCACCTAAGGAGGAGGTTATGAATGAGAGATCCTAAAAGATTGGATTTTACATACAGCGAATTGAAGCGTTTGCATCAGACGTATTTCCCGGATATGCGAACGGGGCAGTTTTTCACAAATGTGTTCCGCTATATGGACGTTGCCTTGCAGCGTGATCCATTTTTCCCGGAAGAGGAAGAGCTGCTCAAATATTTTAGAGATTATTGTAAGGAAGTAGAATAATGGAAGATTTTGAAGTTGGAGATTATGTTTATTTTGCTCGAGTCATACCGTCCTGTGACGTATATGAGCTTAAAAATTTGAAATTACGAACAGTTGATCATGATGCCGGCTGGTTTGTTGGATTAGATACAAAGACTAAAGGAGCGTATTTATTCCAAGCGGCTGATGTCGGCAAATCAGTTTTTCTAAGTGAATCTACGGCAAAAGATGTAATCAAGGAAGCAAAGAAAAATAGAAAGGAAGTAAATTGAGGGGACATTGTTAGGTAAAGAATTAAAAAGAATTATTAATGAACATATAAAAGATGAGGATTTGGTGTGTCTAGGAGAACAAGGTGACAAATTTGGCAGATATGATCGTAAAATTATCGGTATTGAAACTCGTCAGGTTGGGTTCGATAATAATGACGTATATAAAATTATTATATCTCATCCATTTGAATCACAAGGAAATATGAAATTTTGGTCTTAATAATCGAGAATAATATATTGGCAGAAAGTTAATGAAAGGAGATTATTATGACACAAGGAAAAGGATTCTTAATTGACCTCAAATCTATGGAAGATATTAAATCTTTTGCAAATACGGTTGTGAAATACGATAGCGACGTAAATATTTATCAAGGAAGTAAATCGTATGATGCAAAAAGTATTATTGCTATTTTTGCTTTAGATACGTCTATTCCTAGATTTGTAGAAATTATCTCAAATGACAAGGAAGAAATTGAGGATTTTGCACGTGACATGGAGAAATTTGTACCGACAAAGGAGGAACAAGATGGACAATACACACAATTATGATTATAGAACACTAGAAGAGATTGTTGCGGCGTTCGAGAATGAGAACGAAAGAGTTATATTACATAATGGGCACTTAGTAGGATTTGAGCATTAGGAGGCGTTATGAACAATTTATATTTAATTTGCGGCAAATCTGGATCAGGTAAAACATATGCTGTTGAAAAATTATACGATGAATGCGGCTATGATATTTTATGTTCATATACGACTCGTAATAAGAGACATAAAAACGATACAGATCATATTTATGTTGACGTAAGTATGTACTATCATATGAAAGCCGAAAACCAAATTGCGGCAGAAACATTATATGATCATCATTTATACTGGGCTACAATTGACCAAGTAAATCAATCAGATTTATATGTAATAGACGTTGATGGCATTAAGTCATTACAACAGTTGCAGCTCGATAAGCCGTTTGTTGTGATTTATCTTGATTGTCCAGAAGAATTGCGTATGAAACGCATGAGATTACGTGGCGATACAACAAAAGATATCAACAAGAGAATCGAGGAAGATGCTACGGCATTTGATGGCGTTGAGGATTTGGCAGATTTTATTATTGATGCAGAGAATAATGATACGGTAGAAGCTTTGAAGGAAATTATCGATAAATGTGAGGAGGTATCAGATGGGAGTATCGAATAAAAGTTGGCAGGTATACCTTGCCGGCAAGATGGATGGATTGACATTTGAAGAAATGAATACATGGAGACAAGATGCTAAAACAAAAATTCAGATAGCTGCCGATACAGCCGGCTATAGATGTACAATCATTAATCCATGTGACTATTACAATCAGACAGAATATAGATATCAGACAGACGAAGAGGTTCGTGATTACGATTTACGTCATGTTAGAAACAGTGATATTTTGGTCGTAAACGCTGCTGGTGTAAATACAAGCCCCGGAACAATTTGTGAGATGTTTGAAGCTTGGAAGAATGATATTCCTATTTTTATGTTTGGAGTTGGACGTGGAGTAATACACTCATGGCTAAATAGCTTTGTAACACGTTTTGAACCAAATATTGATTACTTAATTACATATCTATGCGATTTTTACTTAGTATAAGGAGGATGAATAAGTGTATAGAGTAATAAAAAAAGATGGCACCATTGAAGATTATAATGAACAAAAAATCATTGACGCTTGCAACAAAGCAGCAAGACGGGCAATGTATGAATTCAATGAGGCAGAATACTCCGTGTTATTAAACGATGTGTTGATGCGCATAGAAGAATTATACGATGATAATACAGATATTAACATTTACGATATGCATAATATTGTAGAATCAGTTTTGGAAGAAGATTTCCCAACGGTTGCTAAAATGTATAAGGAATATAGAAACTACAAAAAAGACTTTGTACACATGATGGATAATGTATATGAACGTAGTCAGTCTATTAGGTACATTGGTGATAAAAGTAATGCTAATACAGATTCAGCATTGGTGGCAACAAAAAGAAGTCTTATTTATAATGAATTAAGCAGTGAATTATATAAGAAATTCTTCTTAACTCATGATGAAAAGCAAGCCGCAAAAGATGGCTATATTTATATTCATGATAGAAGTGCAAGGCTTGATACGTTCAACTGTTGTCTTTTTGATGTAGGCAATGTGATGCATGGTGGTTTTGAGATGGGAAATATTTGGTATAATGAGCCAAATTATCTTGATACGGCATTTGATGTAATGGGCGATATTATTCTTTCCACTGCCGCACAACAATATGGAGGATTTACTGTTCCAGAAGTAGATAAAATTCTTGAACCATATGCTGAAAAATCATATGAAAAATATTATCAAGAATATATGAAGATTGCAGATGATATTGAATATGAACAAGTATTAGAAGTGCATTCTAAAAAAGCTTCTGAATATGCCACGGGTAAAGTTCAGCGTGATTTTGAACAAGGATGGCAAGGCATAGAAATGAAATTAAATTCTGTCGGATCAAGCCGAGGGGATTATCCTTTTGTCACGATGACACTTGGATTAGCAACATCCAAGTTCGGCAAAATGGCAGCTATTTCACTTCTTAAAGTTCATTCTGAAGGACAGGGCAAGAAAGGGTTCAAACGACCTGTATTATTTCCTAAAATTGTATTTTTATATAATAAAAAACTTCACGGAAATGGCTCAGACAAATATCCGAATGCAGACGTATTTAATGCTGGTATTGACTGTAGCAGTAAGACAATGTACCCAGACTGGTTATCATTAACTGGTGATGGATATGTTGCAGAGATGTACAAGAAATATGGTAAAGTGGTAAGTCCTATGGGATGTAGAGCATTTCTATCACCTTGGTATGAGAAAGGTGGTATGCATCCAACAGACGAAAATGATAAACCGATATTTGAAGGGCGTTTTAATCTTGGCGTTGTTTCTCTTCATCTTCCTATGATTCTTGCAAAAGCTCGTAGAGAGTCAAAAGATTTTTATGAGGTTCTTGATTATTATCTTGAGTTAATTCGTGGATTACATAAAAGAACATATGATTATATTGGTGAATTAAGGGCAAGCGTAAATCCAGTTGCTTTCTGTGAAGGTGGTTTGCTTGGTGGTAATTTAGAGCCAACAGATAAGATTAAAACGATTCTTCCACCAATGACAATGAGTTATGGCATTACTGCATTAAACGAATTACAGAGACTTTATAATGGTAAATCTATTCGTGAAGATGGACAGTTTGCATTAGAGGTTATGCAATATATCAATGATTATACGAACCGAACTAAAGAGGAAGACCATATTTTATACGCAATTTACGGCACTCCTGCCGAATCGTTGTGTGGTCTTCAGATTGAGCAGTTCCGCAAAATTTATGGAATTATTGAGAATGTATCAGACAAGCCTTATGTAAGTAATTCATTCCATTGCCATGTTTCGGAACAGATGTCACCTATTGAAAAACAGGATAAAGAAGGACGTTTCTGGAATTTATTTAACGGTGGAAAGATTCAGTATTGTAGATACAATCTTGGATATAACAAAGAAGCAATTAAGACACTTATTCTTCGAGCAATGGATAAAGGCTTTTATGAAGGTGTAAATCTTGCAATGTGCTACTGCGAAGATTGTGGATATCAGCAAGTTGAAATGGATACATGCCCGAAGTGTGGTAGCAAGATGATTACTAAAATCGACAGGATGAACGGATACTTGGGATTTACAAGAGTACATGGCGAGACAAGATATAACGAAGCTAAGAATGCAGAAATTGCAGATAGAGTTTCAATGTAAGGAGTGTGGTTCATATCAACTATCATAATATTACACATGATGATATGAACAACGGTGATGGTCTGAGAGTTGTTTTATGGCTCTCAGGCTGTTCTCACCATTGTTATAATTGTCAAAATCCTCAAACATGGAATCCAGATAGCGGTATTCCATTTGATGAATCCGCAAAACAAGAAATATTCACAGAACTGTCCAAAGATTATATATCGGGCATTACCTTTAGTGGTGGCGATCCACTACACGAAAATAATCTCGATGAAGTCCTCAAATTAGTCAAGGAAATCCGTATTTCTTTTCCTGAGAAAACTATCTGGTTGTATACAGGTTTTCGATGGAATTACATAATGAATTATCAACCTGTAGAAACAGATGATTTTGATTATATTGAAGAATCTTATAATGATGGATTGATGGAAAAACGCAAGCAGATAATTTCACTATGTAATATCGTGGTTGACGGAGAATATATAGATGAGCAGAAAGATCTTACGCTCCAATGGAGGGGATCGAAAAATCAAAATTGTGTTGACGTGAAGCAATCTCTCGCTCAAAATAAATTAGTTCTATATTGTGACTAGAAAGGAGGTAACATATGAACGGAGTAACAATTTTACAGACGATACCGGCAGTGACCAACAAAGAGTACATAATTATAATCATAGCGGTTTTGTTTTTGATTATATTAGGAGGTGTATTGCTATTAAAATTTGATGCGTTGTTAGCCGGATTCGCATTCATGGCATTTGCACTTATACTCGCTGCACAAGGAGTAAGTCCACATCCTAAGCAGTACAAAATTACAGTAGATAATACAGTCAGTTATAACGAATTTACAGCAAAATACAACATCATAGAAACAGATGGCAAAATTATTACAGTGGAGGAGAAAGATAATGGAAAAAATTCAGATTAAATATTTCGACAAAGACATTGATAAGATTGAGAAGATTTCACAGGGCGATCTTATTGATCTTAGAGCGGCAGAAACGGTACATATGAAAGCAGGGGAATACAAACTAATCCCACTCGGCGTTGGAATGAAGTTACCTGCCGGTTACAAGGCGAATGTGTATCCACGAAGCAGCACATACAAGAATTTTGGCATTATTCTCGCAAATTCCGTAGGGCAGATTGACGGATCGTACTGTGGAGACTCAGACCAGTGGAGATTTCCGGCGATTGCGCTACGAGATACAACGATCAATAAAAATGACCGTATCTGCCAGTTCGAGATTCAGAAAGTACAGCCGGCAATTGAGTTTGAGGAAGTTGAACACCTAGATGAGTATAGTCGAGGCGGTATTGGAAGCACGGGAGTTCAGTAGAATTTGTAGTAGATAAACGCCACACTCATATTGTAGAGTGTGGCAAAGGAGTAAAAGGAAAAATGAATATGACATATACAGAGAAATAAATTACAACATCATATTAGTGATGTTTTTAACTTTTTCATCGGATAACTCAGGGTATTTACAAATCATTTTGGTGACAATGACTTTACCCAATACGGAACGCAAATTATACTTTCCATTTCCGATAAATATTGCTAGAAATTCTAGCATTTCTCGCCTCCCTTCTTGTAGAACTTTATAAATAAAGGGAATTTATGCGCCCAGAAAGGGCAGAATATTCACTTTTCGAATTGTGCCAAATACTACAATAGGCACTACCACATGGTAAATAATACCGAGCATTCTGTCGTGCATGGAAAGTAACGTGGTAATACAATCACAGTTTGCTTGGTGTTATTTTATCATATATATAATAAAACTTGAAGAGCAAAACAAAGGAGTGATTCAAATAATGAAAGTGAATGAAGACAAATACCAAACAGTACCTATCAGTGAAAAATTCAATTTAACAATTTCAGAAGCCAGTGTATATTTTAACATCGGTCGGGATAAACTGTACGAACTCGCTAAAGATAATAAAAATGATTATACATTACATAACGGGAAAACAATATTATTTAAGAGGAAACAATTGGAGGAATTTTTCAAGACCAAAAGTTACATATAATTGTAAAAGGCTAAGTCGTGTGATATAATTCTTACAGGCACAGTCTTTTACCCCAGGAAAGGAGTGTATTATGGGTAAAGACTTAAAAGGAAAACAACTAGGCACTGGATTGAATCAACGTAAAGACGGAAGATATCGTGCTCGTTTTACAACAAATACTGGTGGGCGTATTGAAAAAAATTTCACTAAGTTAACAGACGCTAAGGAATGGTTAATGTCTCAAAAGTATATGAACCATTTGTTAGTTACTAATGATCTAACCGTAAATCAATGGTATGATTTTTGGATAAATAATTATAAAATGGATATTGTAAAAGATAATACCGTTGATCAATATCGATGTAGATATCAGTATAATATAAAAAATGCAATTGGTAATATGAAATTAACTGATGTGAAACCGATGCACTGCCAGCGATTATTAAATCAAATGTTTGATTGTGGTAAATATTCACATGGGACAATCAATCTTGTAAAGGTCACACTACACGATATGTTCAAATATGCTGTCGAGAATGAATATATTCTTAAAAACCCGGCAGATAATTTGAAAATGAAACCGGCTACTAAAGCCGAAAGAAGAGTCCTGTCGAGAGAAGAGCAAAAAATATTTAAACAGTATGCTGAGAATACACTATACTATAATGCATATTGCTTGGTTCTAGAAACAGGATTGAGAGTCGGTGAAGTCGGCGGTCTTCAATGGGACGACATCAACTTTGAACAAAGGACGATGAGGGTAAGACGTACATTGTTACAGGATTCGGCTAAAGGAGGATTTTATTTTGGCTCTCCGAAAACTAAAAACAGTATACGGACAATACCACTGACAATGGGAGCTGTGAAAATACTGGAGAATCAACGAGCCTTGCAACAAAAATTGCGAGCAAAAAGCACGAATTGGAGCACAGAATGGGATCCATTGGTTTTTACCACTCGTAACGGCAATCCGGTTGGTGCGTCTACGTTGCGAATGATGATGGTGAGAATTATTAAAAATATCAATTTTGACCGAAAATATAATCATGAAGCAGAATTTCCCCATTGTTATATGCACGCACTTCGCCATACTTTTGCCACTAGATGTATAGAACAAGATATGAACCCTAAAACACTGCAAAGAATATTAGGACATAGCAATATAAATACAACGATGGATTTATATGTTCATGTCACACAAAACCAACTATTAACTGAAATTAAAAAAATGGACAACATTGAGCTTTAGTCAATTGGGGCAGAATTGGGGCAGAATGTTAATTTGTAAATATATACGACATCGAAACATAGTGAAATCAATACTTTGACATAGGTTATCAATCCAGAGTAACCGATTACGCTAAGTAAGGCGCAATGGAGTAAAAAACCAAGGA
>ERZ827088.572-NODE-572-length-53464-cov-3.688086_pt1 | contig 53464 bp, 50 predicted proteins | sample MGYA00519922_ERZ827088 | MGnify/ENA primary metagenome ERZ827088 (study PRJEB31778, sample SAMEA3449254) | human gut metagenome | biome: human gut; feature: human-associated habitat; material: faeces | place: United Kingdom | collected 2010/2012 ...
TGGTCGATTGAGTCAGGCCGTTCCCCTCACTGGCGTATTTCTCAAGATACGCGAGAAGGGGCATCGAGGCTTTCATCACCTTGTCAAGGTTGGCTATGCCGTAGTTCTGCAGCGCGATAATGCGCTCGGACTTTATCTTCTCGGCAACACTTCTCGCATGTTCGTTCTGTATCTTGTCAAAAGGCGTGTTCTCCGGGACAAGGTACACACCAAGCGACTCCACCTTGCGCACACCTTTTGAATAGATGTCAAGATAGAGGCTTCTGTTGCCGTTTGCGAGCTTGCGCTCCCGGATGCGCACAGGCTCTTTCGCCTTGGTTGTCTTCTTCGGTCTTCCCATAAATCATTCAAAATTGTCCTTGCCGTCAAGCAACGTATTGTTTTTCTTCTGCAAAGGTAGAATAATTGTTTTGTTTCACGTAACAAATACGCAACAAATATAAGGAATTTATGGAAATTTATGTTTCGCCAAAGGAATCAAAAAGTACAATCAATTATAATTGAATACCAATATATTACATTTCTTTTGATTGCTTTGTTTTCACTTGTTTCGATTTTGTTTTCTTATTGCAAAACTTAATCAGCATAAAGTTTCGTTTGTATATTTTCCCATTCCCAAAGTTTTTTTTGTTCACATCCATTTAATTTTATTTCTTGCATTCCTGTTATTAATTGTATTACTTTATTTTGATTTGCTGTAGAAACTTCGAAACGTTTTTTATCAAGTTCACGACGTTTTTTCAAAAAAAAAGTAATCCATAAAATATATAAAATACTTCCTGAAAAGAATATAAACAAAATTCCCCAATTATATTTTGCCATGATAATAGTATATACTATGAAAATAATTAAAGCAACAATTATACTGATAAATGTTCCAGTTAAAAAATTTTGTATTCGTATGTTGTCATTTATTCGTTGCATGATATCTCCAATCCTTTTCATATCAAAGAAAGAAATAGGGAGACGAACTAGTTTGAATAAAAAATCAGAAATAAAACTTATACCAATACGTGTTGTAATATGAAGCATTAATCGAGAACGAATCATATCATTTGCAACTTCTCCAAGTGTTATTAAAAGCTGAGCAACCAACAAAACAAATATAAAATTATAATTTTTATCGACAATACCAATATCAACAACAGCTTGCGTCAGAAATGGAAAAATTAAATTAATCACACTAGCCCAAATCATGGTTAGGAAAAACTGAAAGACACCTATATAATAGGGGGTTAAATAAGAGAAAAAATCCCGAAGTCGTAATCTTTCTTTCCTATCAACAATCATATCATAAAATTGTTGATTAGGCTTTAATTCCAAAACAAAACCTTTAGGATCGCTCTCTGAAATACCCCAGTATTCAAAAAATTCTTTTTCTGAATATTTCACTTTTCCAAAAGCAGGGTCACACACATATACAGTATAATTTAATTTTCCTTTTGATACTCGCTTTTTTATTTTGTAAATAATAACAAAATGATTTTTATTCCAATGAATAATACAAGGAGATTTAACATGTTTTATCAGAAAATCCCAATCCACTTGACGTGCTCTTGTTTCAAATCCGATACTCTCTGCCGCTTGTTTTAAAGAGAGCATTGAAATCCCTTGTTGTGAAACAAAAATCTTATTTATCAAGAAAGAAGAAGTCAATTTCTTCCCATAATATTCAGATATTATTTTCAAACATGTTGGGCCACAGTCCGTCGAATCTAATTGTCTATAAAATGGAAATCGTTTCATAAATAATTATTCAATATCATGCAAACAATCATTTATCGCTGGTGGAGCAAAGGGACATGATGGTTCCGGAAAATCCCAATTCTCTGAACCGTAAAAATATTGAACAGTTTTCCAACAAACACGGCTACCATTCTCTCCTCGACAAAGATTAAAATCACCACAAATCTTACAAGCACTTTTCTCTGAAATATCTTTACGAGATAAATGGTGAAGAGCTAAAGCTTTATCCGACATCCATACTTCCATTATACTTTTTTCAGTAATATTCCCTAATATAAATTGAGGATGCCAATATAACTCTTCACAAATTGTAACTTTACCATCCGGAAGTACCAACATATAGCTTAAATTACCCTCACATAAAGGACGATTCTGAAATTCTTTATCACGTAAAATTTTGTCCGAAAAAATACGACATAACATCGTTGTTCCGTTAACATGAAGGGTTTTATTTGGATACTTTTTTGCCAGTTCTTTTACAACATCCTGCAAATTTTTTAGCTCCTTTTCCGTTATTTTCAAAGAACCAAATGATTCTTTTTTTTTGTATAAAGAATAACCGGCTACATCAAAATTGATACAATTTATATTATTAAATAAACTCAAATCTGCAACAAGTTGTTCTGCATTTTCCTTAGAAGAATTATAGCGAGTTAAAATGCAATGGATTATAACTTCAATCCCAGCTTCTTCCAGATAAGAGATAGTTTCTTGCATCGCTTTGTAATAATTCGATTTTGTTTTTAACAAATAGCCAAGCACATTACTATCAGTGCTATCTAAAGATATTTGAATTTTCTTTAACCCTATACGCTTAATCCCTTGTACTAATTCGTAGCTTAACGGACATTTCGTGGAAATATATGGTTGAAATCCTTTTGACATAGAATAAGCCAATATTTCCAAACAATCAGGATGCATCAATACTTCTCCTCCATTAAAATCTATATTTATTGCACCAATATCTACCATCTCATCAATTAATTCAAAAATACGTTTCGTAGACAAACAAGTAGACACTTTTGTTTTACGATCAGCATAACAATAAATACAATCCGTATAGCAGTAAGTATTCAATATAATAGAGAAATAACGAGGCTTATATAACCTTCGTGAAGTTAAATCTATATCCGCCACTAAAGGAAAATCTTTATAACTATATTTTTTAAAAACAGGACACAAATCCACATTAACCAAAACATTAACAGGAAAATTCGTAATCACTTCTTTCAAATGTAGATGGAATGAATTTTCATTTTTTATTAACTTATGACAATACTCCTCTATACTTTCCCGATCTAAATATAAATATTTTTCAAGTTGGGATAATACTTCTTCATAAGTTTTCTCTCCATCAAAAAATGATAAAATTTGCGCATGTAGCGGATGGATTCTAGCAATAATACCTTCGGTATATTTAATTGATTGTATTTCATCATCCTTATCAACCGCAATAATTAATGAACGTTTTACATCGTCAAGTAAACGATAATTAGGATTTAAAACATAACGAGCAGAATAATTCATAACATTATAATTTATAGTTCTTTCACTCTATCTTCATTCTTTATTCCCCTACCACTTTTCCTTACACGGTCACTCAAGCGTCCAAAATTATAAACTAGTGTAAACGACACCCACCTACCTCGCCATTGTTCATCTTTGTGGTAATAAAACGAATCAGTTTCTTTCACATTTTCCACGTTGATATGTTTCCATAAAAACTTATCCACATCAACCAGGAAAGACAGCCTTGAGGTAAAAGCATATTCTCCTCTCAAAGTAGCTGTTGTGAGATATTCAAATTTTGTATGTTGTACAGACGTTGACATAGGACGAATATTTCCAATAATTCCAAGAGTTGCCTTTTTAAATAATGTAACATAAACTCCCGCAGCTGCTTTAAAATTCCAAAGTGGAAAATTACTTCTAGCGATAGAATAATACGTGTACTTCGCCCCTCCCGAACACCATACTTGAAGTTTATCAGGAATCTTATATTCAAAATTCATATTCAAAGAAAACATTTCCGAACGATTCATATTTCCGTAAGTAGTGACAAGCACACCTGCTTCATTCGTGTAGTCATAAGGATATATAGCATTACCCGAATGTTTGTACTTTGCCAAAAAAGCTAAACTCGTCTTTTTTGTATAGAAACGATAATTCATCGAGAGCAACTGGGATATTTCCGGCTCTAAATCCGGATTACCCACTTTCCAATGTGAAGGATCAGAACGATCGACAAAAGGATTCAAATAATAAATATCCGGGCGAAAAGAAGGAACCGAATATAAAATTGAAAACGCGGATTTCTGGCTTAATAAAAATATAACTGAAGCACTAGGCGTCACGTTAAAGAAATCCTTTCGCACCTTTTTGCTCCTATTGCTGAATTGCATTTCATTTATCGTTTTCTCAAAACTCACTTCTGCCCTTAAACTCATTTTGACCGTAGTAAAAGAATAACTTGCCCGAAATATCGGAACATATTGATCATAATTCAATTTCTCATCACTGCGGTACTGTCTGGCAACAAGTTTCGCTGTCAAGAAATACGAATGCTTTTCATTAAGTGGATTCGCAAAATCCATTCCTAGAGTGTGTTCTGTTAAACGCAATCTATTCTTAAACATTCCCCTAGAATCCTCTATCCCTAATTTCCTGGTTAACTCTTGTACATACCGTTTTCTCCCTTGATTATTTTCTATACCATACGTAGTAGTGAAAAGCCTTCCTTCTTTTTTCCGGAACGACTTCTGATAATTAATTTTTCCCTTCCATTGCTCCTCTCTATTCGTATTCTCATTTTCAAAAACATAAGATTGAACCTTGTTATTCTCTTTGTTCCATATCATGGTATTTCCTTCTTGAAACTCCCTCTCTCTACAATAAGAGTATTGCCCGGAAAAAGTAAGTAAATCATGGTCAGAAAAATCGTAACTTGCATTTAATTGTAACTCATGCGAATCATCTTTCGACCAAGTTACCAATTCCGATTCCGTTCTGTGTATCGTGTCATCCCCATAATTTATTACCTTCGTTCTATCTGACAACTCCGAATAATAGGTGTATCCCGGTTGATAATTCACGTTATACACCAATTTCCCAATTTTTGAAGTTACCCCTAAATTCGGTTTAATGAAGTCTTTACCGAAATCAATCATAATATTCCCGACAATACCATCCGGCAAATTCCCCTTTGTCACGATATTAATCACGGCAGTCTTATCACTGTATTGTCCTTGTAGCGAGGTGATTAATTCGACTTGTTTCATCTTATCTCCTTGTAACAGTCGAGCCACGTATTGATTTGCCTCCGAAAGAAAAAGATTCTTTTTCCCGTTAATCGTGATCACGAAATTCGTCCCTCCCATCACTTGCAATTGCTTTGTTTTCATATCAATGCTGACAAACGGAAGTTTTTCTAATATTTGCATTGCAGCAGAATTTTTAGCCATTGAATCCCGTTCGACATCATATACGATTTTGTCTACTTCCGTTGTCAGAAGTTTTTTTTCTTTTATCACAGACACTTCATCCAAGGTAATCCCTTCTTTCATTCTAAACACACCTAAATCCCCTCGATTTCCCTCTATCAAAATATTTTGTTGTAAAATCTCAAATCCTACACAGGATATGTTCAATTTATACATCCCCTTTTCCACAGCTTGGATTAAAAAGAAACCATCATCACCACTTATAGCATGGGCAACAACCTTTAAATCTGAATTTAGTAAAATAACATGGGCTTGAGAAACAGGTTTCTCCTCCAATGTTTTGATATAACCTTGTAAGATTTGTCCCGTTCCTTTACAAACGACTAAGAAAAATAATATTAAAAATAATAATCCTATTTTCATTTAACCTCTTAAAATTATATATTTAAGGCATAAATTTCTTATAAAAGGAATGTGTCTTTCCTTTTTAATAGTAAAAACTAAAAATTGACACATTCCATAAATCAGCTTACTTTTTATTAGATTCTCGACAACCAGCTTTACAATTTTCGGTACAACCTGTTAAACATCCAGTTAAACTGCTATCATCTAATTTCCAAGTATGCCCACAGTCTCTACAATGAAATATCGGAGGTAAAGACAATGTTCCATTTACGTTATTACTACCACATTTTGGGCATGTACCATTGCTTGTGGTTCCACCCAAGATAGATTTCAGTTCTTCTTGAGAGAGATCTCTTACATTCAATTCTTTTTTCTCCATAAATTTGAAATTTAATAATGTCTACTCTATTATTCGTTTTCGACTTCCCGATGATAATCTTATTTTTATCTCTTTACCCACTTCGCAGCATCCGCAAAAATCAGTTGCCCGGGGAAAGCGCCCAGTCATATAACTTCATCTTCACTTTACCCTTTTCCTGATAATATATCCCGACTGGCATTATTTTTAATATCAACAAAATATCATTTCAAATCTTAATAAAATTTTCAATCTCGTTAACCCCCGGATTGGTATCCAAAACCATCCCATCCGGAGAAATCAAGTATAGAGTAGGCAAAAATTCTACCTTATAATCATCGGCTGTATCACTTCCGTTTATCTCCTGATCAACACGTAATTGTTTCCACATAGGTTGATCCTCTTCCACGGCTTTTAACCAATCCTCCTTTTTCTTGTCACAGGAAATAGCAATCACTTCAATCCCTAATTCTTGCAGATGACCATATTCTTTTTTCAACTCCTTAATCTTCATGCGACATGGTTTACACCAAGAAGCCCAAAAGTCAATCAATAAATATTTCCCCTTGTAATCCGACAATTTTACGTTTTCCCCCTTTAGATCCGGCAAAGTAAAATCCGGGGCTTTACCCGTTAATTGTTTTTGTTTTGCCGCCTCATATTTTTCCATGATCTCCTTTCTTATTTCCGAATCAGGTCCATCCCCCATTGCTTTTACAGCTCGTGTGAATAATTTAAAATCATAACTGATTATCCACATATTATCCTGTACCAACATGGCCGCCACGAAAGTACCACTGAAATCAGTCACCATATCCAATAGCAGATCGTTCCCTTGTTTCCATAATCGTTCATTTTCTCGTCCCAATGACTCTAAATCCCCTTCATCACTTGTTTCTGCCATCCGTTTTTGCAAATCGAACCTTTCCGTCGAGTTCTTCTCGATCTTTTCGAGATGAGCGTTTAACCGGGATTGCATTCCTTCCTGCCCGGTCTCGACTAAATAATTATTACCTATCTTTTTCAACTGGTACTCTCCGGGTTCTGAATAAAAATAAACTCTTCCACCATAGTTTCCCATATTTAAATAAAGCAAACGATTCTCCGCCTTACCTTTTAATGTAAAAGTACGATCCCCGCGTACCGTACTTTTTGCAAGAGTATCAGCGCCTTTCCCTTCCCTCGAGAGTAAATAAACTTCAGTGGCTTTACTATTTTCGGGCAGGGTACCCTGAAGGGTATAATAATCCGAAGGTGTACATGCTAGGCACGCCACACCCAATGCAATACAATCTATAATTTTCATGTTGTAAGAGGTATATATTTCAAAGGAGACGCTTCAAGCCTCTCCTTTGAAAAACGATTCATTAAAAAGAATTAGGAAAATAACTGTAACTAACCATAGACATAGACGGATCGACATAATGCATCTTCACCACTTTCCCCTCTCCTTCCAGCACACGCACCGGCTTCCCATAAGGCTTACCTCCTAGAATCTCGTATAAATACACTTTATACTTTCCATCCTTACGAGTAGCAAATACCAAATAATCAAAGTTTTTATCAGCATTATCAGAACCCGACCAGTAACGATTACTAATATAAGTAATCTCTTCTCCCGTAGCCATATCCGTCGGACGAAGTAACTCTTCCGTATTCTGCACCAGATCATACATATACAATTGATTATCGTTTACAAAATACATCACTTTAGCAGTCAACTCATTCACGGCAAACAGATTCGCCCCGTTCAATTTAGACGAAGTTGCAACTTCTGTTACCTTTTCAATCGGGTTAAAAGGATCCATTCCCAACACTAACTGGTAAATATAATGTTTTCCTGCAGTATTCTCATCTTCAAACAAAGCATACCCTGTACTCTTTTTATCCATGTAATTCTTTCCAAAGAATTTCAGATGGTGAGTTATACCGTTAGGTTTATTTGGCTTTTCTTCATTATTCTCGTCTAAATCACTATAAGTATGCAAACTACCATTATAATCCAAAAACAAAAAGCGTCCTTTCAATTCGTCTAAATAATAAAAACAAGTACTTGCGAACACACCGTTTCGATTAGGCTTTGTTTCCTCGTCATCATTTACCATAGCGGGGAATCCGAACTTTCCCGTTCCTAACAAATCCCAAAGGGATGCCTGTGTGGAAAAGTATGCTCCTTTATCTGAAATATATCCGACCCCGTATGCATTTCGCCACACATAATACGGCTTTTCTTCGGGAGCCTCACCACCAAGGAACATGTTACTATGAGTGTAAATCGTACTCATATCCTCGATATTAGAAATTCGGACATCCTTCTCCGTGCAAACAGTTAAAGCCTTCGTGATCACGTATTCTGCCGTGGTTTCATCAACAAAACAATATCCGGGATCTAACCCTAAGCTAACCGGCGCATCAGGCATATGTTCCCCATCCATTTTCAAGAAAATATTATCCACTAAACTGTTATCAGAAGCGTGCAAATCCACGTCTGTTGAATTTCCCATATCTTTCAACAGGTAGAAACCTTCTGAAAATTTAGTCACCACGCTCAAAGACATCACCTGATACGTTTCCAGCTTATTGCTCTTATTCGTTACCCGAAATGTCAAATCATAAAACCCTTGTTTAATATTTACCGGAAAATCCAACACCCGATCAGTTCCAATCGTGTCCAGTATTATTTCTATTTTATTGGAAGTCGTACCCGACCCTTTCGTCAGGTTCAACGTCCACAAATATTCAAAATCACTCTCCCCACCCGTTGCCGTAACGGTTGGTTCCAGATGAAGAACATCCTGGTAGGACGTTTTCGTGTAACTCTTTTCCAATCCTTCAGTATTAATCGTACTGATTTCATGATAGTCATAGTTTCCCTCGTCGTCATAACATGCCGAAACAAGTAACGCAAATAAACAGACTGATAATATATTGTATATTTTCTTTTTCATAACTTGTCATTATTATCTTTCATACCGGGTAAATCTAACTAACGCTCCTTCCGTTTCACCGGGCTCTGGTGCCTCTCGAAGAGGTTCTTCACCTCTGGCAGCTCTCGCCTCATTTTCAGCAGCCAATTTCCGAGTGAAGAAATAGAACCAATAATCCGTCATTCCCATGTCAACACTATTCGGATTGCCAACTAACGAATAGAAAAAGTCATCGTTCATCTTGATTCCTAAATCTGCCGTGGCATCAATCATAAACTGATGCTTCACTTTACCATATTTTCCAGCAAAATAATACGATGCATAAAAATCCCAGTATTTCGGTTGCATCAATATATCTGCCACCCGAATGATCTTCTTCTGATATTTTTCGTAGCCGGGAATAAAATTTTCATTGTGACCGATCTGAACACATAATGTCACCTCCTGTTGTTTTAATGAAGGATCACGTTTTAATATTATCGGAAAACGTACGGTATTTTTTCCCGCTGGAATTTTGTAATAATCGGCAACAAGCGGATCATCAAAAGCAATATAATGCTTTCCTGCCACGGCTTGTTCTCCCTCTCCTTTCTTCACTTGTTCCAGTGCAAACGAACGTTCATGATCTTCGACATACCCCATCGTTTCAACTTCCAACCAAACGGTATCGAATACCCGGGTTTCAACATCGTAAACAAATGTACGAGGAATCACGGTATCGGCCATCGTGAATGGCTCATATATAAAATTCAAACGATTCTCCGGTGAATTATACACCCCCATCTCATCTTCACATGCGAATAATCCGAAAAACGGTAATAACCATAGTATATATTTATTTATCTTTTTCATAGCTTTCTACTTTTAATTTGCGTTCAGTTCTGTACTTGGTAATGGCACAATATAATCCTGTTCGCCAACCTCCCGATCCGTCTTCCATAACATATTTTTTATTCCCAAACGTTTGTAAGTATAAAACATTTGTCCTTCTCCAAAGAATTCTCTACGATATTCCCGGATTATCTCGGTCATCAACTGTTCTTGTTGTAAAGGAGACGCATCCACGTTTCTCGCTTTCATATAAGGAATATAAAGAGCATTAGCCTCTTTCAGAGTGGGAGCAGATTCGATAGCAATCAAATACATCTCGGACAAACGAATCAATGGAACCACCTGTTTCTGCGTGGCCAACACCTCCATATCTGTGTTCGTGGTTGAGGACGGTTGATTGTATTTCTTTAATAAAGGTTTTATAGCCCCTTGATTATCAGGTGTACGATCCCACACTTGCACTCGGTTATTCACGGCCGTAGATTGTCCGGCAAACAAATCATTATTAAACTGTTTTTCTGTAAGGTATATTTTTTCAGCTTTATCTGATTTAAATAATTTTTCTGTATTACTTTCAATCTCGTAATTACTTAAAGCCAAAATACACTCTGAAGGCAAAGCAAAATTACTATTGCTAATATCTCCCGCTCCCGCCAATTCCAAAACTTTCTTACCATTCTTATCGACGGCATCAATAATTTCTTTTGCTGCAGTATATGCTTCTGTTTTCTTCCCCATATACATATACAACCTTGCCCGAATCGCTTTCACTGCATAATAATTGAAACGGAAACGTCTAAATCCCATAAACTCGTCCGCCAGCTCTACATTATAATTTTTTGTATCGAAGAAATTATCCAATTCTTGGAAAGAATAAGTAAATAACGGATCATGATCTTTAAACAAAGCTTCAGCCGCATCTAAATCAGCAAGAATTAAATTCGTGAAATCATTATATGAATAATGCGGAATCATCACCGTGGACACGGTTTTAGCATACGCCAAAGATACCTGTTTATCAGAATTTTGCGGCATTTGCCCAAACAAACGTAATATTTCCATGTGACAAAATGCCCGAATCGTTAATGCCTCTGCCTCTACAATTGCCCGCATATCCTCGTTCGTGATCACCTCCTTGTGATCGGGCATATTCTGTAATATAATATTGGCTTGGGCAATTGTATTATACATCTCCCCGTAAATTGCGGATATTAATGTCTTCGGATAATCGTTTTCATATTTGAAAGCCTTGAGATCCTCTGCCCCCCGATAATTACTCTCCTGATAACTCCAATGTTGGGCCATAAATTCAATATCCGTAATCGTCAAACTTAGCCCATATAAATTTTGGGAATTCAATTTAATATAGCAAGCAGTCAAGGCATTTTTAAACCCGGAAACCGACTCGAACATATCTTTTTCATCGGTTTGAGTCTCCGGCTTTACATCCAGCCAATCATTACAAGAGGCTAGCGATAAAGTTGCGAATAACGTGATATATAGTAAAATTCTTTTCATAATACCATTGTTTAAAACATTAATGAAAGGGTTAAAGCCAGTCTGCGGGCAAACGGATAAGAAGTTCCTCTTTCACGCTTGATAGAAGAAATATAGAATATATCCGACATATTAGCCCCGATACTGATTGTCTCAACTTTCCACTTGTCACGCAGGAAATCTGAATGTAACCGATACTCCACACTGGCACTTTGGAATTGGAACACGTTATCATCCATCACGAAACGGGAAGTCGCTTTTGTCTCCACGGAACCATATCCCTTGTAAGGTTTCACGTCTCCAATATACTGCCATCTCTTTTTCAACACCCGACTATCAACATTATTCTTATCAATTTCGCCATTGGTCACTTCCACCTTGTTAAGTAATGTCTCGTTATATTGTTGTCCTCCCCATTGATAAGCAAATGACAGATTAACAGAAAGATCCTTCCAAGCAAAGTAAGTACTGATATTACCCCTGTATTTGGGCTCATCAACTCCAAAATAACGTTTGTCGGATGAATTCCATTTATCCGTGATATTCCCATTCTTATCCAAGAAAATTTCATATCCGGTACTCGGATCAATTCCCATGGAAGGAACAGCCCAAATTGAATTCTGTGCATACCCTTCATACAATAACTGATTAATCTCTACATCTTTTGATTTGTAAAGCTCATTCTGCCGTTTGATTGCTTCAGAAAGCTTGGTAATTTCATTTTTCGTGTAAGCTAATTTTGCTGTCATAGACCAGATGATATTCCGGTGCGTATCACGCATTAAATATCCACTAATCATGGCCTCGTAGCCCGTATTTTTCACCTCTCCCACGTTATCCACGTAAGAACTGAATCCGTTCGCCAAAGGCAAATCCATTTGAGACAACAAATTAGAAGTCTTTTTACTATAAATATCGAAAGATGCCGACAAGCGTCCGTCGAAAAGTCCAACTTCAACACCACCATTTAATTGCTTGGTAACCTGCCATTTCAACTTTTCATTTCCTAATCCCATCAACTCAGACCCGTTCCAAATAATGTAACGTTTTCCCGTGTAACTCTGGAAGGTTGACAACGCCTGATAGGAAGAAAACTGTTGAGATCCGGTTTCTCCGTACGATCCTCTAATCCGAAGATTATTCACAATATTCTGATTCTGCATGAACTTCTCGTTATGCACGTTCCACCCGATACCGGCACTCCAGAACGGGGCAAATTTATTTTTTGTCCCGAACAACGATGAACCATCCACACGGAAAGATAAATCCATGAAATAACGATTGTTATAAATGTAATTGACATTCCCGGTAAAACCAACCCGACGAGACAATTCTTCCGTACCTTTAGGTACCCCATTTTTCTCATACTGCAAAGCATTACCAATGAAATCCAATTTACCATCAGGAAATCCTTCCACGATAAACGTGTAGAAGTGATTTTTCTTCTGGGCTATAGAGTAATCGAATCCGGCATATAGCTGGTGTTTTTCATGAAATATCTTTGAATAACTCAACGTCACGTTTGCATCGATATTAATATCCTCTCCCGTTCCGTAAGTATACTTTCCTTTGCGAAAATAACTATCACTATCTGTAGCAGTCGCAAAAGTCGTGTGATCGGCAGGTAAATAATTATCAGAAGTACTATTTTTCTTTTGTAAGCCTAATTGAGCTCGTAAACGCAAATCATGATTAATGCTCCATTCAATAGAAAAATTATTCGTGATCAAGGTATATTTATCCTCGTCGATTACCCCCAACTGGGCATTATAAAGCGGGTTATACTGTTTTGTCCCTTTTATCGTGTACACCTTGATATATTCTCCATTCTCATCTTTTATCCGGTAATACGGATTCATTTTGGCATAATCAGAGAATGTTCCATATTTACTTTCTTTTCCTTTATTTATATCAATGCTGGTCTGATTCTTAAAGAGCACATTCTTCACGGAATATGACAAAGTTACCGTACCACTGAAAGTATTTCTCTCGGATCCCTTCATCGCTCCTATAACAGAATTATAAGAAATATTTGTTCCCCAACGAAAAGACTCATTTCCACCCTCTAGACGCAAATTATATTTCTGACCAATACCGGTCTGTACCGGTTGGCTCAACCAATGCGTGTTCACACCTTTCAACACCTCCGAATATAATTGACCATATTTCTCCTTTAACGCCCGATCGTTAACGACATCATCTTCATCATCATAGAGTCCGACAATCCGCTCCAATTCCAATTTGTCACGGGCATTCAATAAATCGTATGAAGAAAGGTCTGGCATTTCAATATTCATTCCTCCTTGCACGTAAATTTTCAATTTACCGGCTTGAGGAGCCTTCGTGGTAACAACAATAACACCATTTGCACCCCGAGAACCATAAATTGCCGTGGCAGAAGCATCTTTCAGTATGTTGATACTTTCAATCTCCTCGTCATTAAAATCCATTAATTTCTGCAAAGTAATCTCGAATCCATCCATGATTACTAACGGAGCATTCAGTTGTTTGGATGCTTGTTGATTTAATTCATCCACGCTCATGGGTAAAGAGGAATTACCCCGGATATTAATCTCCGGTATCACGTTCGGGTTACTTCCCAAAGCATTGTCCATCACTACATTGATTGAAGGGTCGATGTTACGCAACGTGGCTAACAGATTTTGGCCTTTGTACATCTTCAACTCTTTGGCAGAAACGGCCGTAACAGCCCCCGTGTAACTTTCCTTGGATTTCGTGAAAATACCGGTTACAACCACGTCGTCCAATGTTTCCGAATCCTCGACTAACTTCACGTCTAGTTGCGTCTTCGAACCGACGGCAATTTCTTGAGTCTTCATTCCCACAAAAGAGAATACCAACACTTGTGCTCCTCCACTAGGAATTTCAAGTCTATACTCTCCATCAGGATTGGTAGCAGCACCCAAACTGGTACCCTTAATCATCACTGTAACTCCAGGTAATACATTCCCTTGTTCATCGGTAACTTTACCTGTAATAACTCTTGATTTACCTTCTTCCTTTACAGCCTTTTTACGAATAATAATCGTCTTACCATTTATCTCGTAACCGAGATTCGTCCCTTTCAAACAATCCGTCAAAATTTGCCCAACCGTTGCATCCTTGAAAGCGACATCCTGCCGGGCAAATGATTCTAGATTCACGTCACGATAAACGAAATCATAATCAGAATTCTTACGGATCTCACTGATAATCTCTTTCAAAGAGGCATTTTTCAGCGAAAACGTAATTTTTCTTTCCTGCGAATACGCATTCAGACTAATTTGGGTGGTGAAAATTAAGAAAAGGAGGAATAAAAACCGCCTCTTCCCGACGACATTAGAATTTTTCTTCATAACTTTGTTTTTTGAATTCAACAATTCCTCACGCCCCGAGTCAACAGGGTGTGAAATGTAAAAAGTAGTGTTAGCAGCGCTACTTTTTATCTTACAATAACCGTATTATCTTTTACTTCAAATTGTACTTCCCCAGTTTTACCAATCAATTCTAATACTTGGATAAACTCTTCGTGTTTTTTCATATTCAAAGAAAATTGGTATGAACGCAATTCATCCCGACTGTAAAATACATCAATGTTATACCACCGCCCCAAGTCGGTCAGAATTTTCTCCAATGGGCAATTATCATACACCAAACGTCCGTCTGCCCATGCCAAATATAAATCAACATCCACGTCCCGAACTTCCATCCCCATCGTTAATTTATTAAACAACACTTGTTTATTCGGAACAAGTTTCACACTTTTACCTTCCACCCTTACCGTTACTTGACCACTTTCCAACGTGGTTTGTATATCCTTTTCGTCTTTATATGCCCGAACACCGAAAGTAGTTCCGGTAACCAGCACTTCCAATTCTCCGGCTGTCACGACAAAAGGATGTTCCGTATTTTTCGCCACTTTGAAATAGGCTTCACCGGTTAAATACACCTTACGCTCCTTACCCTGAAATTTCACGGGAAAGCTTAACGTTGATTCTGAATTCAAATAGATAATCGTACCATCCGATAGTGTAAGTAAATATTCTCCACCCCGTGGAATCTCCAGCGTGTGAAAAACTTCCGTAGTGTCAGGAGAATCAATATCTCTGTATTTTAAAGATCTGGTGCTAATCAATAATAAACTGTCACTCTGAGCCAGATCAGAACGTAACACCTCGTTTTCCAGATCAACTTTACGCCCATCGGGTAAAATCAAAACGGCCCGGGAACCGGGAACTTGCACCTCATTCTTAGCTATCGGAAGAATTTCGGTTTGTTCTTTATCCCCGAAAAAATAAAAAACACCTCCCACGCTTAATATTAACACAATAGCAGCTACATACGGGAACCATTTTATCTTCCGAACAGATCGACCGGATCGTGCTTTCTGTTGGAGTTGCCGCCATCCTCTCTCCTTCTCTTCTTCCGTTTTCACGAAACGGGAAATACTTTTTTCCACGTGTTCGCTTGACAACATTCGTTGAAAAAGTTCTTCATGCCTCGGGGAAACCGATCTCCATTCGTTCAGTTCTTTCTCCTGCGCATTGTCCGTCATTCCCTGTATATGCAGGAAAATCAACCGGGCTATATGTTCTTCTTTGCTTAACATCTTTTTTGGCTTTTATACTAAAGCGATTTGGGGTGCGTTTGGTGTAATAAAAAAATCACTTTTTTCTCACTTTTTTATTATCATCTCTGTATTTGCAAGTTAGCGTCTTCGTTTTCTGGCAATAGATGTCGAACAGATACAAGAGCATCTATTTAGAAATCATTGATTTATAATAAAGATATTTATAACGGTCCAAAAGATACAATCAACGGGGTTACAAGTTAAAATATAATCCATATTTTCGCGAGAGAGAATTCAAATGATCAAAACACAATAAAATGAGAAAACTATTATTTTTATTCATGCTGATCTGTACCATGCAGTTACACGGGCAGACAGTCAGGGAATGGATGGGATTACCTCCCGTCCCGGTAGAGTTTCCGGCTTTCGGGGACATGAAAAACGTGGAAAACAAAACATTTTCCCAAGCAGATTTATTAACTCTTTCCACGTTTAATATCGAGAACTTAACCCCTGCCGTGGGCGAACAAGAACTACAATATCACTCTCTAACTTGGGAAACTGCAACCGTGAATGATAACATTGTTATCTCTCAAAATAAAAGTGCCGTTCCGGCAATTGGATTGTATGCCGTTTACGCGGAAAACACGCAATGGATGAGCGGAAAACTGCAATTTTCATTTTACGGGAATGCCGAAGTTTACGTGGATGGAGTGAAAAAAATCACTTATACAAGCCATAAGGGAACCGAAGCCGTAAACCAAGAATGTACCCTGCAATGGGTTCCGGGAAAACATTCCATCATCGTGAAAAGCTTGCAAACGAAAGAAAGCGACAAACTATTTTCAGCTCAATTTATTGCAGATCCCGAATTCAAGGATACCCCGGTGGATTTTACCTTATCCCCCAAACGCGGGAAAAATATACTGGACGTGCTGAACGGTCCCAGAATCGGAGGAATTCAAGTTTCTCCCAGCGGAAAATACCTGATCATGGCAGAAGGTGAGATTATAAAAGGTAAAAGCAGTTCCATGACGAACGTGTACAGAATTGCCGACAAAGAGATCGTGTACACGTTCTACGGCAACAATGTCAGTAACTTGACTTGGATACCCGGAGAAGACAAGTTATCTTACCTGATAAAAGAAGGAACGGGAAACTCCCTGTATACCTACGACATCGAGCAACAGAAGTTAGAACGCCTATTCCGGGACGATCAAACGATCAGTTCTTTCTCATGGTCACCAGACCGGAGTTATCTTATCTATTACAAAAATGAAAATTACACCCCGAAAGAATGGGAACTCCGCAAACTCGACGGGATCGAAGATCGACAAGCTTATTATCGCAATCGGTATTTCCTATGCAAATATGATTTGGCAACGGGCATACATACCCGCTTAACTTGGGGTAACCAAACGACTTCCATCATGGACATCAGCCACGATGGTAAACAAATTCTGATCAGCACCGGACGACCGGACTATAACGAATACCCGTACCGGAAACAATCTGTCTATCTGTTGAATGCCCGCACGAACCAAATTGACACGCTTTGGAAAGGCCGTCTGGTTGACATTCAATGTGTCTTTTCTCCCGATGATTCAAAATTATTAATTGCCGGAGCTGCTGACGCTTTCGGACAAATCGGGGTAAAGATTGCTAAAGGACAGATCGTGAACGGATACGACACGCAGCTATACATTTATGACTTAAATTCCAAAGAAGTAACTCCGATTACAAAAGATTTCAATCCCGCTGTCTCCAACTACATCTGGCATACCGACGGGAATATCTATATCGTGGCCGGGGATACCGATTACGTTTACTTATTCCGGTATGGGAAAGACGGGAAAATCACGAGAATAGAATGTCCGGGTGATCTCGTACAAAAGATCAGTTTGGCTCAAAACGGGAATACCGGGATCTACACTGCCTCAGACGAGAGTTACCCGACGCGGGTCTATACCTTGGACTTAGCAACCCTCAATGCTCAGGAATGGGCCGATCCGCAAGGTGAACAATACAAAAATATAGAATTCGGACAAGTAAAAGACTGGGACTACAATTACAAGAAAGGAACCACGATAGACGGACGCTATTATCTTCCGGCAAATTTCGATCCCAAGAAAAAATACCCGATGATCGTGTATTACTACGGGGGAACAACCCCGGTAGAAAGGACTTTCGGAGGAAGATGGCCATTCAATCTATATGCTGCGAATGGATATGTTGTATACGTGATGCAACCCTCTGGTGCGACCGGATTCGGACAAGAATTTTCAGCCCGTCATCAAAACAACTGGGGTAAAATCACGGCAGACGAAATCATTGCCTGCACGAAAGTATTCTTGAAAGCACATCCTTTCGTGGATGCACAACGTGTCGGATGCATGGGAGCCTCTTACGGTGGATTCACAACCATGTACCTGCAAACCCGCACGGACATCTTCGCTTGTGCCATTTCACATGCCGGAATTTCCTCCATTTCCAGTTACTGGGGTGAAGGCTACTGGGGATATAGTTACAGCACGAACGCATCGGCTCATGCTTTCCCGTGGAATCGAAAGGACATCTACGTGGATCAAAGCCCGCTATTCAACGCGGACAAGGTAAAAACCCCCATGCTTTTGTTGCACGGTACGGCCGATGTCAACGTACCCACAGGTGAAAGTATCCAGTTCTACACCGCACTGAAACTCTTGGGCAAAGACGTGGAACTCGTACTGATCAAGAATGCTGATCATGCCGTCGTGGATTACAACCAACGAATCATCTGGGGCAACACCATCATGGCTTATTTTGCCAAATACCTGAAAGGTGAACCCGCCTGGTGGGAAAATATGTACAAAGACAAAAACTTATAAATAGTTTAGAGTTTAAAGTTTAGAGTTTAAGGTGGAATATAGTATTCACTTTAAACTCTAAACTTTAACTCTAAATTCTAAACTTAAAAAAATGGCTCAGGAAATTGAACGCAAATTCTTAGTGAAAGGGAATTTCAAGCCGGAAGTATTTAAATCTACCCGTATCATGCAGGGGTATCTCTCTTCCGTGCCGGAACGTACCGTTCGGGTACGAATCAATGGAGAACAGGGATTCATCACGATCAAGGGAAAAGGAAATCATTCCGGCATTAGGCGTTACGAATGGGAAAAAGAAATACCTTTAAACGAGGCGGAAGAGTTATTACAACTCTGCGAACCCGGTATTATCAACAAAACCCGTTATCTTGTAAAAGCCGGGGAACACACCTTCGAAGTGGATGAATTTCACGGGGAAAATGAAGGTCTGATCATGGCAGAAATCGAATTAAAGACAGAAAACGAGAATTTCATAAAACCTGCATGGCTTGATAAAGAAGTGACCGGGGATGACCGGTATTATAACGCCATGTTGACAAAACACCCTTACACGAGGTGGTAAAGTTTTTAGATACTTTGATTTCCCGACAGAAAAGCATACCTTTGCCGAAAATTTAAAATTTTCATCAAAAAATATAGGCATGGAGAAGATCCTTAATCGAGCAGCGGATAACATCCGCATCCTTTCAGCTTCTATGGTTGAAAAAGCAAAATCAGGTCATCCAGGAGGTGCAATGGGTGGCGCTGATTACATTAACGTGTTGTATTCTCAATTCTTGAACTTCGATCCGGATGATATGACATGGGCAAACCGGGACCGTTTCTTCCTTGACCCGGGACATATGTCTCCGATGTTGTATTCTATGTTGAGCCTGATCGGCACGTATAGCATGGAAGACCTGAAAAACTTCCGTCAATGGGGAAGTGTAACCCCGGGACACCCGGAAGTGGATTTTAAACGAGGCGTGGAAAACACCTCCGGCCCTCTCGGTCAAGGTCATGCCATGGCAGTCGGAGCCGCTATTGCAGAGCGTTTTCTGGTAGCTCGTTTCGGAGAATGGATGGCTCACAAAACGTACGCTTTTATCTCTGACGGTGGTATACAGGAAGAGATTTCACAAGGAGCCGGACGTATTGCGGGAACACTGGGATTATCCAACCTGATCATGTTTTATGATGCAAACGAAGTACAGCTATCCACCCGCGTGAATGAAGTAACCTGCGAGGATACTGCTGCCAAATATCAGGCTTGGGGGTGGAACGTGATCACGATCAACGGGAATAACGCTGACGAGATCATCAAAGCATTACAAGCTGCCAATGCTGAAAAAGAACGTCCGACTTTGATTATCGGTAAAACTTTGATGGGTAAAGGAGCCATGGGGGCTAACGGGGAAGATTTCTCCGACAAGGTTTCCACTCACGGGCAACCTTTAACCGGAGCCGGGGCTTCTATCGAAAAGACGATCGAAAACTTGGGTGGAGATCCGCAGAACCCGTTCACGATCTTCCCGGAAGTAGCCGAGTTCTATGCTAAAGTCCTTGATGAAAAACGGGCTTACGCCAAAGCTAAAAAAGCAGAGCAGGCAGCTTGGGAAAAAGCAAACCCGGAATTAGCAGCCAAACTGCACAAATTCTTATCCGGTAAAGCTCCCGAAATTGACTATAAAGCAATCCAACATAAAGCAAACATTGCCACACGTGCCGCTTCGGCTGACGTGTTGGTAGCCTTGGCTCAACAGGTAGAGAACATGATCGTTTCTTCTGCCGACTTGAGTAATTCTGACAAGACCGACGGATTTATCAAAGGTGGAGCCCGTAACCTTGTGAAAGGGGATTTCAGCGGGGCATTCTTCCAAGCCGGAGTTGCAGAGTTGACTATGGCTGTAATCTGTAACGGTATCGCTCTTCACGGGGGTATCTTCGTGGCTTGTGGAACTTTATTCGTGTTCTCTGACTACATGAAACCTGCCGTACGTATGGCAGCCTTGATGGAAGTTCCCGTGAAATACGTTTGGTCTCATGATGCCTTCCGCGTGGGAGAAGACGGACCGACTCACCAACCGATCGAGCATGAAGCGCAATTACGTTTGATGGAAAAACTGGAGAATCATTCCGGAAAAATGAGCTTGTTGGCCCTGCGTCCTGCCGATGCAGCCGAGACTTCCGTTGCTTGGAAAATGGCCATGGAAAATACCTCTACCCCTACCGCTTTAATCCTGTCTAGACAAAACATCACGGATCTTCCGGGAACAGATCGTTATGATGAGGCTTTACAGGCTGAAAAAGGTGCTTACGTGGTATGCAAAACCGGAGAGAACCCGGATATCGTGCTAGTTGCTTCCGGCTCAGAAGTTTCTACTCTAGTGGAAGGTGCTAAACTTCTTCAGGAACGGAAAGGCATCACCTCACAGATCGTATCCGTAATCTCCGAAGGTTTATTCCGTCACCAAGAACAAGCATATCAAGAACAAGTTATCCCGGCTAACAAACCGAAATACGGACTGACAGCAGGTTTATCCGTTACCTTAGAAGGTTTGGTGGGATGTAATGGTCGTATTCACGGTGTAAACCACTTCGGTTACTCCGCTCCTGCCAAAGTATTGGACGAGAAATTCGGATTCACCGGAGAATGTGTATTCAACGAAGTATGTGAAATGCTAGGAAAGTAATTTTCTAATACGCTAAATATCAAACGGGAGTAACGATTGTTGCTCCCGTTTTTCTTTCCTTTCATACCAACTAATTTTATTTATTCTAAAAAAAGAAGGAAATACTTGCATACACAACAAATATACACTATCTTTGCAAACGCAAAACAGAAGATGTTTTGACTGATATTGCGGGATGGAGCAGTTGGTAGCTCGTTGGGCTCATAACCCAAAGGTCGTCTGTTCGAGTCAGGCTCCCGCTACAAAAAGGATCGAGAAATCGATCCTTTTCTTTTTCCACTAAATTGCAGGAATCTTACAAAATTTATTTACTTTTACAGTATTATCAAATAAAACTTATCTTGTATTTCAATAAAAGGTGTATGATGAAATTAAAATCGTTTTTAAAGAAACCTCTTTTCCTTCTGTATCTCTTATGGATCGCTACGGCATGTAATGATAAAAATGATCCTAACATGATATGGGATATTTACCCCACTATAATTTATATCTCGGTAGAAGATACCCAAGGAAATAGTTTACTAGATCCGAAAGTCGAGGGAAATATTCTAGAAAACGGGATAAAAATTATCTACCAGGGAAAAACTTACGAAAAAGATTCACTATATGATGGATTAAGCAGAGCTTATTTGGCTCGTTTTTATGGAATAAAAACAGACTCATTGGTTAGTGGATTACATGTATTATCTATCGGCGAATTTGCTGGGGATAAAAATTACAAAAATGAAGAAATTACCATAGATTGGAATGACGGAAGTAAAGACATAATTGCTTTTGATTCAGAATTATCTTGGAAAAACAAGAAACCTTCAGTAAAACGAACCTTATATTTAAACGGAAAGAAAACAGAGAATAATCCCATTCTTATCGTAAAATAAATACACGAAAAATTGCACATGGTCCACTTACCACTCAAGGCAATTGTTTCCATTTTGGAAATAACTGAGAGGTTCTCCTAAAATTCCAATAATGTAAATTCATGAATGATAGAAGTTGTGAATCTTTAATCATTCATGAATTTTTAGTTTATATTCCTAATGACTTAAACATTTTAGCGATACAACGTTTTTTCTGTTCCATATTAGGATGAACATACAAGTTCAAAGTTGTAGTAATATTGGAATGTCCTAACAATACACTAACCGTCTTATAGTCACAATTACTTTCAATGCAACGTGTAGCAAAACTATGACGTAATCCGTGATATTTGAGTTTAGGAATTTCCAGTTTATCCATTAATTGTTTATAATAATTTCGATAAGTACGTGGCTCTGTTGGTTTCTCTTCATTAGTTAAAACATAATATTCATTATTCACAACTTTCTTTAAAGGTTTCACTATTGCAAGCAATTCTTTAGTTATAGGTATTTCTCTATAAGAATTTTTGGTTTTAGGCGTGTTGATAACTAGTTCCGTATGTTTCTCTTCCCCTTCTACAATATAAATACGTTCAATAGTTCTGCTCACGGTGACAATAGCATTATCCGTATCAATATCACTCCATTTCAATGCACAGATTTCACCAATACGAAGTCCAGTGCTAAGACTAATATAAACACCAAGATTACGGCAAGTAAAATTTTTCCGGATATAATTCAATATTTTTCTATGATTAGTAATTGTCAACACTTCTAATGACTTTATACTTTCTGTTGTCGGATATTTTATATCCCACTCACAATAGCTCATCCATTCGTGTTTTACACCAAACTTCATCATCATTTTTAGGACTATCAAAATGTCTTTTACAGATTTAATACTTAAACCGCTATTGAGTTTTTGCAAAACAAAATCCTGTACATAATTTTCTTTCAAAACATAATACTCACCAAAATATGGTAAGATATGGTTTTCTAGAATCAACATATAAGCAGCAAAAGTTGATCGTTTTACATAAGGTCGCTTATCCTCTTTCCAAGCAGACGCAATTTCTCTAATTGTTTTTTTCTCCATAATAATATATTCAAATAAACCATAAATTAGAGAAAAATAATCATAGATGTTCCAGCTTTGAGATTCCCGGAGTTTAGTGGGGAGTGGAAAAAGTGTAAGGTTTCAGACTTGTTGGATTTCTATTCCACTAATTCACTTAGTTGGGAGCAGCTTGAATATGACACCAATGCCATGATGAATTTACATTATGGACTTATCCATGTGGGACTTCCGACTATGGTAGATTTGGCAAAAGACAAATTGCCTAATATAAAAGAGGACAACATGCCCACGAACTTTGAATTGTGCAAAGAGGGTGATGTGGCTTTTGCAGATGCCTCAGAAGATACAAATGAAGTAGCCAAGACTATTGAGTTTTATAATCTTGCAGAGAAAAATGTCGTCTGTGGATTGCATACAATTCATGGGCGAGACAATAAGCACAAAACTGTTGTTGGATTCAAAGGATATACTTTCTCATCTACCGTATTTCATAATCAAATAAGACGAATAGCACAAGGAACAAAGATTTACTCAATTAGCACCAAGAATTTTTCAGAGTGCTATATTGGATTGCCATCAAAACCAGAACAAACTAAAATTGCAACTTTACTACGCCTTATTGATGAACGCGCCGCCACCCAAAACAAAATCATTGAGAAACTGGAATCCTTAATCAAGGGAATTTACAGTTCTATACTATGGAAAGATTATAGACTGGTCTCATTATCAGAGATTTTTATCGAGCGAAACGAACGCACAACAACAAATAATCAATACCAAGTATTAAGTTCGACAGCAAAAGGATTGTATCGGCAATCTGATTACTTTGACAAAGAGGTTGCCAGTGCAAATAATGTTGGTTACAAAGTTCTTCGATTGGGAGATATTGTTCTATCCCCTCAAAACCTTTGGCTTGGTAATATCAACTATAACGATGCATTTAAAATAGGTATTGTCTCTCCGTCATACAAAGTTTTCTCAATAAGGGAAGGCTATGATCCATACTATGTGTCTTGTTTTTTGAAGACACCCAAAGCATTGTATGAATATGCTAACGCATCAGAACAAGGTGCAAGTGTTGTACGCAGAAATTTGGATGTTAATGCGTTCATGGCTATATGTTTTCCTATGCCAAATAGAATTATGCAAGACAGAATCTCTGAAAGGGTGCGAGCAATAAATATGAAGCTTGATATTGAAAAGCAGGTATTTGAAAAACTCAATATAGAGAAACAATACCTTCTTCGTCAGTTGTTCATATAAGTTTAGCTCATTATCGGCAAAAAAGGAATCAAAGTACATGATTTATGTCGCTATTCTTGCCGATAACGGCAGAAATAGCTATATTTGCACATGAGTTTGAAATAAAACTTGCCGATAAAGACTATTCTTGTGAATTATGGAATATATATCAGTTGTTCAGTATGCCGAGAAATACGGCATCAGTGAGCGTACCGCTCGTAATTACTGTGCAGAAGGAAAGATTGACGGTGCTTTCCGGACGGGCAAGACATGGAACATACCTGCTGATGCTGAGTTTCCCAAGAAAGGTGGAGGAATTATTTCTCCTCTGCTGAATCGTTTGCGCGAAGAAAAGGGATCAGGATTGAGAGGAGGTATTTACCATCGTACTCAGATTGACCTTACTTATAATTCAAATCACATTGAGGGTAGCCGTCTGACTAAGGAACAGACACGTTTTATCTTCGAGACCAACACTCTTGCTATTACAACAGAGAACACATCGGTGGATGACATCATGGAGACCGTCAATCATTTCCGTTGCATCGACTACGTCATTGATCATGCAACAGACAAGATAACGGAAGCACACATCAAGCAACTGCACGCTATACTCAAGACCAACACTTCCGACAGTCAAAAGTCTTGGTTTGCTGTAGGCGACTACAAACGACTCCCCAATGAGGTGGGTGGAGAAGAAACGGTGCTGCCCAGAGATGTCCACAAACGTATGAAAGCCTTGACTGCCGAATACAATGCCATCAAAAAGGTGACGTTTGACGATATTCTGAACTTTCATGTTCTATTTGAACGCATCCATCCTTTCCAAGACGGCAACGGCCGTGTTGGTCGCTTATTGTTGTTCTGGCAATGTCTGCAAAGTGGTCATGTGCCATTCGTCATTACCGAAGAGCTACGTCTATTCTACTATCGCGGCATTCAGAATTGGGGTACTACAAACGGCTATCTGCGTGACACCTGCCTGACTGCACAAGACAGTTATAAACAACAATTGGACTATTTCAAGATAAAATACTGATCGTCAATGTGGCTATTCCTTCTCCGTCAGATGATTATATAAACATCTGGTGAAGCAAGTATTGCTTCATCATTGCAATGTCCGATAAATATTGTTTTTCAATATCAAGTTTCCTTTCCAAAATATTTAGGCAGAGGACTATTTGAGTCTGTCTTTCAATATCATATGTAGGAACAGCAATTTTTTTCAAGGAACTCGCTGTAATCAAAGGTTGTGTCGTTCCTGATGTAATATGTGCAAATTTATACGTTTTAAGAAAATGATAAATATATTTTGTCATTTCTCCTGCCTCTACAATTAAGGCATTATCACTTACACCACATGGCTCTTTAACATATTGCACAGTACCTATTGTTCCAACTCTTGCAACTAATACTATGTTCCCTTTTTGACTTGCATTTTGACTTGCATTTCAAAAAAACTTTCCCGGAAATTAGGGTAATTAGCGCCCACATTCCCCTCGAAAGGCATTTTCGCAGACAAACAAAAATCCCCGAAAAGTCAGGCGCAAAGCCACTTTTCGGGGATTTTACTTTGGAGCTACTGATCCGATTCGAACGGACGACCTGCTCATTACGAGCTATAAAAGGGACTTTTAATGTGTTGTGTCGTGTTGTTTCATTGTCAAATAAATTGCGTGATGCAATTATTTTGTTTGTCCGATGCTGTATCGTGCAATCTCGTTAATTGCTTCGATTTTTCGAGGATGTTGCGGTTTTTGTTGCGGTCAAGTTGCGGTTTTTAAGTATCCTGTTTATAGGATGAATATGAGTCATCAAGAGACACGACAAAACAGAATCAAATTCAAGCTTTCTTCTTTTCTGGCTGCTTCAAGGCTTTCCTTACCGTCTGACCGACCCGGCGGATGCTGTCCTCGTTGGCATGAGCGTACATCCGCAGCGTGGTGCTGCTGTCAGAATGCCCCAGCCGCGCGGCGACGCTGACTACATCGGCACCGTTGGTGATGGCAAGACTGGCGGACGTGTGGCGCAGCTTGTGCGGGTGGAAGTGCTCTATCCCATACCGTTTGCCAAATCGCTGGAAGTAACGAGTTGGAGTGTCTGGGTGCATAGGCTCCGGGCTATCGTCCTGTGTAAATGCCCAGCGCACCGTTACCGGCTGACTCTGCCGCAGCTCCTGCAAAAGCGCGGCCACGTCAGACGAGATGTCTACAACGCGGGTCTTGCCGTTTTTGGGCAGAGTCTCGTACACGCCCCGCTCGGAGGTGTACTGCAAATTCCTCTCGATGGTGATCGTGTTGGTGTCAAAATCCACCGACTGCCATTGCAGCCCGCAGGCCTCACCCCGGCGGCAGCCCGTATCGATAAGCAGCAGGATAAACGCCCGCCACTTGAGCGGCTCACCATCCAGACAGCGCAGAATATACCGCGTCTCCTCCGCGGTAAAAGCCTTGTGCTCTGTAGGAAGGGCTGCATCCTTCGACTTCCGGGGGCGCGGCACCTTGTCCATTGGGTTCCGGTCTATCGTATCATCCAGCAAGGCAGCCTTAAACAGGTTATGTAGCACCGCATAAACCTTTGTTACGCTGGCGAAGGCAAGCTCCTCTGACAGACTGGAAAGTAACGCCTTTATCATGGCCGGGGTGATCTCCGGCAGCAGCACATGGCCCAGAGCCGGAAAGACATGCTGCTCCAACAGCTGGGTATAACTGGCCCGGGTCTTTTCCGCCAGCGTGGCGGCTTTCTCAGGCAGATAGACGGCTTCGGTATATTGCCGGAAGGTTTTGATTTTGGCCGCCTCTACGGCTTCCGCAGCGGCCTTTTGCGCAGTCTCTTCACGGGTCAGCACTTCCCCATCCGCCAGCTGCTGCTCTAACTCAGCAGCAAACTTCTGCAGTTCCCGCTCAATGGTGCGCTTGCTCCATGTCGGCTCTGGACGGAAGGTGCGCCAGACACGCCGCCCTCGCCCATTGCTGGCCTGCACCTCGTAGATTCGGTTTCCGTTTTTGTCAAGTTTCTCCTTGAAACTCGCCATAAAAATACACCTCCGTTTGGGTACACTTTGACAAGCCTGCCCGGAGGTGGTACAATACAGTTGTCTTAAGTCTGCATTGTCCCTCGTGGGCAAGCTGGTCTTGGAAACGCTCTCGGTGCGCCAACACCGGGGGCGTTTTTATTTATTAGAACAACCACCAAAAATCGTAGATTCCATCGACGTCTACTTCCGCCTTAGGCTCTTCTACAATCTTTATACGAGCAAAAGCATTGCGGTCTACCGGCTGCGTATCACCGGCAATATCATGGAAATAAACAACTTCCGGATTCAATCCAATCCACACCTGCTCTGGCGTAGACCACCACTGCTCATTATAATAAACGATGTGTCCGTCAGCGGCTTCATTCACAAGCGTTTCTGCATCTCCAATATGTGCAGGTGCCCATCCGGCCTGTACGGACGGCGTGACATTATCGGAGAAGTTGGTGCAGACGCCGGTTTCCTTGTCGAACTTGAAGGTCATTACGTCGGTGGCCAAATCTTCATAACGCCGTTCTCCGGTTTCTTTGTCGCAGTAGTACCAATCACTGCCGTTTTTTACCCAGCCTTTAGCCATTTCTCCGGTAGTACGGAAATAGTACTGCTTTCCATCAATGGTCTGCCATTCATCAGCAGCATATTCGCCGTCGGCTTTCTGATATTTCGTGGTGTTGGTGTCTTCGTTGATGACCCAGCCTTCAGCAAAAGCCGAAAGCGGCAACAAACAGACCAAAAGCAATGTCAAGGCAATCGTTGAAAGCTTTTTCATGTTTCCTCCTAATTTCACCTATCGGAAATTTTAATAGGGCATTCGCTTGCATCAAACGCCAAATGGTTGTATAATACAGTTGAATCAAACAACTATCGTGGGGAGGCAAGCAGAACAGTGACACGTCAAGACTACATCGATGCTATTATACGACTGCTTGAGAAAGCAGATTTTCGCAAGCTGCGGCTTATGTGGATATACGCAAGCCGCCTGATCGGCTGACACATCGTGTCTCGGAGCACCTACGGGTGCTCTTTTTTTTGTGTCAATTTTTCGGCCAGACGTTCCAGCAGCTCCCAGTCCTTGGGTTGAAGGTCTGCCAGCATCTCCACAAAGCGCTTCTTGAAATTGTTATCGTCGTCCCGGGTCAAGTCTGCAAGGAATGCGGCAATTTTGTCAGACTGGGCGTCTGTCGCCGTCATTTCGCCTTCGCCGGTGCGCAGCCATTCCTCGCGGACGCCGAAAAGATTACTTATAAGAGAAAGCAACTTGTCGGATGCTTCCGTGCGCCCCAGCTCAATATTGGCAATCGCCCCTCGAGTGTCAAACCCAAGCTTATGAGCAAATTCTTCCTGAGACAGTCCATTTTCTTTGCGAACTTCTTTTACTCGTTCTCCGACGGTCATTTTAGTTCACCTCCTTTCGTTCTGATGCTAGTATACGCCTTTATTTTTGTGCTGTCAACACAAAAAATCAAAAATTCCGCGTTTTATGTGTTGACAATCCATTTTTGCAGTGGTAAAATGAAGCCACAGCACAAAGCAAGTGAATGATTTTGATGCTGCAACACAACCCCAGCGAAAGGAGGTGAACCACATGGACAACAACAAAAAGCCCAGCGAACCGCCGGAAGCGGAGCGCTGGGCAAAATCTGAAGATCTTGACCGCAAGATAGAAGAGGAAGAAGCAGAACGCTGGGTACGCATCGAAAAGTCAGAAAGAAACGCAGACATTATGTCCTACTTTTCTCTGGCGTTCAGCATCATTGCTCTTCTGATCACTTTAGCCAAGCGACTATAACTGCAATGATAGACACCACAAGGCTGATTCTTGCACGAACTTCTGCCTTTTGGGCGCGAATTTCTGCGTTTTGCGCACGTTTCTCAGTTTCTTCAAAGTGCTGCTGTCTGCGCAGTTCCGAACGTCCACCGGCATTGATCTGATACAGATATTCCGGTTCTTCATAAGCATAGCTGAACATTTCTTCATCTTCGTATCGAAAGACCATTTCACGATTGTGTAACCAGTCCATCGTTTCAAAGGTGACTGCTATGCCGCGCTGGTTCATCTGATAAATGGAAAATTGTTTATCTGGATGTTCGTTCAGAAATTCGAGCACTCGCAGCGTTTTTTCATCAAGCATTTTTACACTTCCTTCCCGCTCAAGTATAGCACGGGAAGGGAGCCAGCCACAAGGAGGTACATACCCACATGAACGATTTACAGATTTTTGAAAACCCCGAGTTCGGACAGGTGCGCACCGTCGAGCGTGATGGCCAGCCGTGGCTCGTCGGCAAGGACGTCGCCGAGGCGTTGGGGTACAAGAACACCAAAGACGCCCTCGAGCGTCACGTCGATGATGAGGACAAGCGCCAGAACGATGGGGTCGTGATTCACGACTCCATCGGACGCGAGCAGCACCCCGTCATCATCAACGAGTCCGGCCTGTACAGCCTGGTGCTGTCCAGCAAGCTGCCCAAGGCCAAGGCATTCAAGCGCTGGGTGACCAGCGAGGTGCTGCCCGCTCTGCGCAAAAACGGCGTATACGAGACCGTCAAGGCCCAGCAGCACATCGAGCAGCTGGAAGCTGTCAACGCCCGGCTGAACACCGCCATCCAGGCCGTGAGCACTGCAAAAGCCGAACTGGCCGAGGTCACGGCCATGCGTGATAACTTTATTAAAGACCGGGACGATTTCAAGGAACACTTCCAAAAATGGAAATCCCTGTACGGCGGTGCCTGCGACCGCCTGCGCAGAGCCGAGAGCCTTGTGCAGCAGGCGCAGGACAATCTGAACAGCCGCATCGACCAGCTGAAGATCGTCGCCTTTGGCCTACCCGCGTTCGACCAGATCATGGCCGACATCTTCACCACTGAGAAGAAGGAGTGATTTTTATGAAGAAGTCCAACCTCAACCCCGCCGCCTACGGCCTGACCGTAGACGAAGCCACCCGGCTCGTCCGCCTCCACGATATGTGCGCAGGCATGACCCCGGAGGACTTTGACCAGATGGAGACCGCCGCCCGCAGCATCCAGCTCGTCAACAGCCTCAAGAAGCTGGACAGCCGCCCCGGCGGCGCAGCGTGAAAGTGGGGTTGATACCATGAGAAAACGTATACCACCTGTTCCCACCACCCCGTTCATGAACGTCCGCGACACTGCCCGGGCCACCGGGCTTTCGGAATACTACCTGCGCAAAGAGCTTGCTAAAGGCACCATTCCTCACCTCAAGAGTGGCCGGTGCATCATGATCAATGTCCCCGCCCTGCTGGTGCAGCTGGGTGTGCCGCAGAAATAAAAAGGAGGCATCCGCATGAGAATCAAATCTGGCGTCTTTTACTGGCTGGCCGTGGCCAGCGGTGCTGTCGGGATGCTGTATGCGCTGGGCTTTGCAGGCAGCATCGAAGCCCTTGGCGTCATCTCCGACACCGACTTCATCACCGCGATGGTGCTGCTGTTGCTGGCGCTGTTCTTCGTCCAGCTGGGCGACCATGCCGCAGAGCGCGAAGTGCAGCGCCGCAGGTACATCGACCGCCGCCACGCCCGCCCCGAAGAGCCGGAGTGCCGGCAGAACCGGAGGGACACATGAAGAAACGTCTCTATGCACTGCTCAGAGCTGAGCTTCTCATGCTCAAAAATAAGCTTTTGGACATCCAAATTTGGATGCTCAAACGAGCAATTCGGCTCATCGAGCGCAGCGATACGCTTCTGGATGCTGTGAATGCATATCTCGAGGAGGCTGAGAAATGAATGTCAAAACCCACCTCGTTAGCTTGCACCGGCGTTACAAGAATCTCGAATACCACCACCATGAGCAGGCAGAACAGTCGGCAGACATCATCCAGCGTATCAGCCACGAGGCGAGAGCCAGCGTCTACAGCGCCGCTGCTGATGATCTGCTTGAGATCATCGACAACGTCGATGATTTGCCCCGCAACGCAAAAAAGCCCGCCGATGCAGCGAACACCGGCGAGCCTGTAAAGGGATGATGGTTTGAATCCCCATCACCCCGAAGGATAACACACTTTGGAGGTTTTAGCAAGAAAAATGAACACAGAAAATCAAAAAGCACTGCTGGAATATATCCGGAATATGCCCGAATGGCAGTCTGCGCTGATTTATGAGCAGCTTGCCTCCCTGAACAAAGCGGCCGCTGACATTTGCACCGGCACTTCCACTCTGGAGCAGGGCTTTGCTGACGGCAGACTCCGACCAGACCGTTATTACTGCTCTGACAGGTTCTTCCGCCGAGATTGCAATACCGGCATTCTTGAAAGCATCGCTTCCGCTCTTGGCAAAGCCCTGGCGGCGCTGGAGATTCTTTCCACCCTGTCCGACGCATTCCAGCGGGAGTACCTTTCCAGTGTCAAATTTTCGCATGACACCTACTACGACGAGCTGGAAAAGCTCCGTATCAAGCACGGATACACAAAGGAGAGTAATGCATGAAAGGTATTTTGATTCAGCCGGGCAAAGACCCGACCGTGACTACCCTGCCGGACACGCTGCAGGGCATGGAAGCGCTTTTGCAGTGTCCTTGCGAGCAGAAGGTCCTGCCCCGAACCCCTGCGGTGCTGGTGTACGCCATCTACGGCAAGGGCCTGAACCGTACTTATCGCGGCCAGCCCATCTATGGCACCATCCTCTGCTACGGCTGGCGGAATAACCGCTTCCAGCCCCTGAGCAAAGACCTGCAGGTTGAAATGCTCGACCGTCTGAAAGACACGGAGGTGAGAGTGTGACTGCCTATATCTGCAAGTGTGGGCAGAGAGTGCAGAAATCCGGCAGCGCCGACAATACCGGCAATCGTCTGGAAGGATATGGCCCGGGCCATAAATGCTATGGCTGTCCCTACGCCATGCCGTGGGGCGGCAACAAGTGGGACGAGGCTGCCAAGCGTTTCGTGCAGGATATTAAGGGCTACGAATGTCGGACGAGCAGAACGCTCTCATATGACTCCCACTTTATCGGCTCGACCAAAGACAAATGCACCTGCGCTGTGGTCAGCCTGGATTTCGACTTCCTGGAACAGATCAGTGCATGGGTCAAAGATACTTTCCCTCTGGGCGAACTCACTGGCGGCTTTTCTCAAGACGAGATTCGCCCCACTGATTACTCCCACAATGGCCGCTACTGCTGTACATTCGTCTGCGCTTCCAACAAAAAGGGCATTGCTGCCAAGGCAGCTTTGTTCGCCCGATTTTTTGATCCGGATGGAAGCCGCAAGGACATGACCCCACAGCAGGAAAGGGAAAAGATCCTCGCTGACATCAGAAAATGCACACAAGACCCCCCGGCGGCGGAAGACGTGGCCGTGGCTGCGCTGCCCCCTGCAGAGGCTGCCGAACCGTTTGTCAATATTCCCGCCGCCCCCAGCTTTGACTTCTCCGCTCTTGGCGATTTGTCCCAGCAGGCCGCAGACGCCGACCAGCAGTTTGATCTGCATTATGGTGCGGCGCAGGACGAATATCTGATCTCCTGCATCTACCTCGCCCGGATCCACGCTCTGACTGCCAAGGCAGGCCGGTATGGCGGCGGCACATGGACAAAGTGGTATGAGAGCAAGGGACTCAGTGAGGGAAGCGCCCGCACGATGGTCAAAAACGGAGACGCTTTTAATTCCGCAACTGTTGCGGAATTAAAACAGCTGCCCGAGCTGACCCGCAAAGATTTGAACCTCATCGCCCGCAGCGGGTGCGCTGGGCAGTTGGTCGAAACCGCCGGAGACAGCCAGCGGGTGCAGGAGCTGCTGGCTCAGCTCAAGGCCGAAAAAGAACGTGCCGACACTGCCGAAGCCGAACGCGACAAAGCCCGTGCCGACCAGTTGAGCACCGCCAAAGATTGCAATCGGCTTGGGCTGAAAGCGGAACAAGAGAAAGCCCGCGCAGATAAAGCTGAAGGAGAACGCGACGAATGGAAGGCCGAGGCAGAAGCTGCCCGAAAGCAGCCCATCGTGGGAATCGTGGACAAGGACGAAGTCGCCCGGCAGGTAGACACCCTTACCGCCGACGCAAAAGCGCAGGCCCGCAGTCAGGTCGAAGACGCTCAGCGTCGGGCCAATGAAGCCGAAGCCAAATACCAAAAGCTGCAGCAGGATGCAGACGGCTTTCTTGCCCCGGAGCAGGCCTGCGAACAGCAGGCACGTTTTATTGCAGACAGTATGCGTTCCATGTACCTGAACTGGTTCGGGCAGGCTTGCGCCACCGGCACCCCGCTGGCCCAGATGGGTGCGCCGCTGTACGCCCTGTGCGGGGAGATCATGTCCTCGCTGGAAGACGATACCACCATCAACCCCACAGCTGCCGGCAGTGTGGAAGACGCAGAACGGGAGGCGTTGTTTGAATGAAATTTGACATAAAGGCATTCCTCCGGCTGATGAAGCAGAGTTGGCGGGGCGGCGGCGTGAAGATCCAGCGCACCGAACATCGCGGGCTCTGGGATTCCTTTTTCATCACCGGCGCGGGCTGGGCGCTGCTGATTCCAAAGGAGTACTGTCCCAGTGAGATCACAGGCCAGATCGTCACCTGGCTGGCCGATATGCCCAAGATCGGCGAATCCAAGTGGGTAGCCAAGGGCTGTGGCCCGCAGGACATCCCCGAAGGCGACAAAGTCACCGATCTCAGCCGTTATACGGCCGGCACCTACGAGACCGGCATGGTTTGCCTGCCGATATGCACCACCACAAATGCCCTCGTCCAGTACGGCGGCAGCAATTTGGTAGCAGCTTTTCCGCTGGATGCCTTTGCCGTGGTCCAGGGCGGCGCAAACTTTGGTTTTCTGGACGCAGAGACCGGTATCGCCCGCTGGCAGGACGAGGACACACAAGGTCTTTTCTGGCTTTGTGACGATGCGGACAATATTCCGCAGGATGTACGGGATGCCGCAGCACGGTTCACCCCGCAGAAACATTAAGGAGGTATTTTTATGGTTGAGATCACCCGAGCTACCCGCGAAAAATCCAAGCTGCGCATTGCACTGGCCGGTGTGTCTGGCGGCGGCAAGACCCTGGGCGCACTGCTGCTGGCTTCCGGTCTGACCGGCGGCGACTTCTCGAAAGTCTGCCTGATCGATACCGAGCACCGGCGCGGTGAACTGTACGCAAACCGCAGCGACCTGGGCATCGGTGAGTTCTGGTACATCGAACTGAAAGCGCCCTATTCCCCCGACCGCTACAAGGAATGCGTGGACGCCGCTGTACAGAAGGTGGGGCCAAACGGTGTTGTGATCGTGGACAGCTTGTCCCACGCCTGGAACAGTTCCGGCGGCGTGCTGGAGATCAAGGCCGGCATTGCCGCTCAGCCCAACAAAAACAGCTACACCGCCTGGGATGAAGCCGGGCGTATCCAGAACAACTTCATCAATTACCTGCTGTCCGTCAACTGCCACACGATCTGCACTCTGCGGGTCAAACAGGACTATGTGCTCACCGAGAACGACCGCGGCAAGCAGGTGCCGGTGAAAGTGGGCCTCGCACCGGTGCAGCGAGACGACGTGGAGTATGAATTCGACATCATGTTCACCATCGGGCGGGACCACATTGCCACCACCAGCAAGGACGTGACCTTCTTGGACGGCTTCGGTGCAGTGATCACGCCGGAGCTGGGCCAACAGCTGGCCGAGTGGGCAAACGATGGCAAGGAACCCATTCGCTGCGAGGAATGTGGTCGGCTGGTATCGGCCACCAGCAAAATGACCATCGACCAACTGGCCGGTTACACCCGTAAGACCTACGGCAAGTGCCTGTGCCAGGCCTGCGCCCGGAAAGCCGAAATAGCCCGTCGCGCCGCCGAAAAGGAGAAGGAGGCCGACAATGCGCCCCAGTGATACCCGCACCCGTCAGAAAAAAGACAAGCTGCAGCAGGCCCGCAATGCCCGCGGCAAGGTCTGGCAGGACGATCTGCTGGACATCCTCTGCGGCATCCCGAAGGTCTGGTGCCGGGGCTGGCCCATAGATTATTCCGGCCAGCCCTACGACATCGAGGCCACCATCGACGGCCGCAGCTGGGGCATCGAGTGCAAGCATATCGCCAAAGGCAATCTTCCCTTCTCGGCTTTCCGCCCCAACGAGGTGGAAAACCTCAGCCGCAAGGAGGATGCCGGCGGAGTTGCCGTAGTAGCCGTGCGCCGGGATGTGCCTGCCTCAGACGTTTACTTTCCGTGGTACTACATCCGCGACCGCATTGAGAGCGGCGAGCGCGGCAGCGTGAAGCTGGAAGGCCTGCCCACTGATATTCTGAGCGTACTGGAGGTGGTGCATCCGTGATCTATACGCTGGATGGAGAACTCCACCTGCAGGATGTGCCGACGCCGCTGCTGCACCAGCTCATCCATGAGCTGACCGTGCCGAATCCCAAGTTTCAGAACGCCCTGCGGCTGGGCAGGCCCACCTACAACATCCCGGAGACAGTGATGCTGTACGAGATCAAGGGCAACGCCCTCACCCTGCCGCGCGGCATGGCGGAAGAGGTCTGGCGGGCGCGGCCCGCAGGCACCACTGCACAGGTCCAGACTCTCAAAGGCGAACCAGTCGATTTTGATACTTCTCGCTTTTCTCTGCGGAGCTACCAGCAGCAGGCCGTGAACGCTGCACTTGCCTGCCGGTGGTGTCAGGGTGTGCTGATCGCGCCCTGCGGTGCCGGAAAGACTGAGATCGGCATGGCGGTCATTGCCCATCTGGGCAGACCTGCGCTCTGGATCACCCACACACTAGACCTTGCCCAGCAGGCCAAAGAGCGCGCACAGCTGCGTCTGGGGCTGGATGAGCGAGAGGTGGCCATCGTGTCCGGCAGCCACAAGCGCTGTGGAACTAAGCTCACCATTGCCACCGTGCAGAGCCTATACCGCATGGAGCTGGACGAGCTTGCCCGCACTGTGGGTGTTGTGATCGTAGACGAGTGCCATCATGTCGTCAACAATCCCGAACAGGCCAGTATGTTTGCTGCAGTGCTCCGATTCCTGCCCGCCCGCTGGCGCTTCGGCTTGACCGCCAGCGACACCCGAAGCGACGGCCTGAGCGAGACCATTTTTCAGGTCCTGGGTCCCCGCGTGGCAGTGATCGACCCCCTGCAGCTGGAGCAGCTCCTCATCACGCCAAAAGTCGAAACAGTCCCCACCACCTTTGTGTACACCCCCAGAGCCAACGAAAGCCCCATCGACTACATCCGCCTGATGCACCACATGGCCGATGATACGGGCCGGATGCAGACGGTGGAACACATCATCGACAGGGCCGTGACGGAAGGCCGCAGCTGGCTGGTCCTGGCAGCGTCTCTGACCATTCTGGACCGGCTGCACACCTATGCACTCAACCTGGGCCTCGCCGCCGAGTTCGTCTGCGGCGCCACCAAAAAATCAGAACGCACTGCCGCACTTGCCCGCATGAAGAATGGACAAGCCCGCATCCTGTTCGCCACCTACCAACTGGCAAAAGAGGGTTTGGACATCCCGTGTCTGGACCGTCTTGTGCTGGCAACACCCACCCGCAACAAGGTGATCGTACAGCAGAGCGTCGGACGCATCCAGCGCCCGGCCCCCGGCAAGACTGAAGCCCTCGTGATCGACCTTGTGGACGAAAAGACCCCGCAGCTGATGGTACAGTATAAACAGCGCCGGACGCTTTACAAAAAAATGAACATTACAGAAAAGGAGTAACTACTATGTCTGAACTGAACTATGCATCCGCCCTTGCCGCCCTTGATGATGATTTTGCCTCGGCCAGCGCCCAGACCGGCAGCGGGAACCTGCCGATCGGCCGCTACAATGCCATTCTGAAAGAGGCCAAAATCGTCGCCCGCAGCAATAACGGCATCGCCCTGAGCGTATCCTTTGTCGTTACCGAGGGACAGTACAGGGGCCGTTATGCCTTTACCAGCTACGGCTTGAATAAGAACGGTCTGCCTTTCTTCAAAGGTTTTCTGCAGATGATCCAGCTGCCGCTGGCCCGCCTGAGCGAATTGGAAAAGTCGCTTTCCCTGTTCCCCGGCCATCTGTGTGTTATCAATGTGCAGCAGGATAAGCAGAAGCCCCAGTACACCCGCACCTATGTTGACCGCTACCTCGGCATGGGCAATGTAGAAGACTACCTGAACCCGCAGACCCAGCCGAACGCCCAGGAGGGTTTCACTGTGATCAATGACGCGGATGATCTTCCCTTTTAACTGAGGAGGTGCCTATGCTCGAACAGTTCCCTCAGGCGCTGAAAGAAAGCCGCCGCTGGGTCTGCTTCGACGCCGCAAAAACGCCCATCAACCCCGCCACCGGAAAAAACGCAATGCCAAATGAGCCCGCCACATGGGGTACGCTGGCGGCAGCGCAGGTTGCCGTCTCCCGCTTTGGCCTGCGCGGTGTCGGGGTGCTTTTAGGGGATGGGCTGTGCGGCATCGACATCGACCATTGCCGGGACCCGGATACCGGGACACTCTCTGATATGGCCAGAGAGATCATCGACCAAATGCAGACCTATACCGAATCAAGTCCCAGCGGCACCGGCGTACACCTGCTGTTTACAGGAAAAAAGCCAGCCGGAGCCTGCCGCAAGAGCAGCATCGGACTGGAAATGTACGACGGCGGACGGTATTTCACCGTTACCGGCAATGCCCTGAACAGCTTTTCCATCGAGGAACGCAGCGCCGAATGTGCCGCCGTACACGCAAAATATCTGGCGAAACCGAAAGCATCTCAGGTTTCTGCTCCCGCAGCCATACGGCAGAAGGTGGACTGCTCCGATGAAGAGCTGCTGCGTACCGCCTGTGCCGCCCGCGACGGCGAACGCTTTGCCGCCCTGTATGCAGGCAGCTGGCAGGGTTACTACAACAGCCACAGCGAAGCAGACCTCAGTTTCTGCAATCTGCTGGCGTTCTGGTTTGGTGCCGATGTGGAGCGCATGGACCGTATTTTCCGTTCCTCCGGCCTGATGCGTCCCAAATGGGATGAACGGCGCGGGGCCAAGACCTACGGACGTTGGACGCTTGAGCGCGCCGTCAGCGACTGCCAGGAGGTATACTCCCCCACATCCGCACAGGACGCCGTACCCTTTGCCGATCAAGACGAAGCGCTCCGCACTCTGAATGCAAAATATGGAGCGCATCCCCCTGCTGCGCCGGCCCCCGGCATCAAGACCTACTCCATGGACGACACCGGAAATGCCCGGCGCTTCCGCGACCGCTACGCCGACCGGGTACGCTATAACCCCACAGACAAGTGCTGGATGGTATGGGATGGCACCCGCTGGAAGCGGGATGACCTTGCTGCGGTCAAGGGCTTTGCGGATGAGATGCTGGACCAGATGGACAAGGCCTGCTTTGGCATCCGGGACACAAATTCTGCCGGTGCCATGCGCCGCCATGTGCAGAAAAGCCGTTCCAGCCGCAGCAAGGAAGCCTTCCTCAAAGAGGCCCAGCATCTGCCTGGCATCCCCATGCTGCCGGACCAGTTCGATAAAAACAAAGGTCTGCTGAATGTGCGCAACGGCATCCTTGATCTCGCCCGCCGGGAACTTGAGCCCCACGACCGGGAACGCTACATCACCCGCATGGCACAGGTAGACTACGATCCGCTGGCAAAAGCCCCCGTATGGGAAGCGTTCATCCAGTCGGTCACCGGCGGGGATGCTCAGCTGGCCGAATATCTGCAGGTGATGGTGGGCTACTGCCTGTGCGGCTCTACACGAGAACAGTGTATGTTCTTTTTGTACGGCGACGGTGCCAATGGCAAGAGCACCTTTCTGGAAACGCTGGCCAAGATGCTGGGCGACTACTGCATGAACGCCCAAGCCGATACCATCGCCAGCTCCCACAGCCGTTCCTCCGGTGCGGCCCGCAGCGACGTCGCCCGCCTGAAAGGAGCCCGATTCGTCACTTTGGAAGAGGGCGACCAGGGCGCGATGCTGGATGAAGGCCTCGTAAAACAAATGACCGGCGGCAACACCATCACTGCCCGCTTCCAGTACGGCAAGGAATTTGAGTTCCGTCCGGAGTTCAAGCTGCTGGAAGCCACCAACCACCTGCCGAAGATCCGCGGCACCGATGTGGGCATCTGGCGCCGCATCCGGCTGGTCCCCTTCACCCAGCGCATCCCGGAAGACAAGCAGGATATGCTGCTGCCTCAGAAATTAGAGGCCGAACTGCCCGGCATCCTCAACTGGGCGCTGGGCGGCCTGCAGAAATGGCTGGCCAACAGCCAGGGCGGCAAACGGCACGGTCTGCCACCCTGTGCTGCCGTGGACAGCGCCGTAAACGCCTATAAACAAGACCAGGACCGCATCGCGGCCTTTCTGGCTGACTGCACCGAACCGGCCGAGGACAGTGCAGTTCAGGCCAGCGTGCTGTTCCGCACCTATCTGAACTGGTGCAGTGAAAACAACGAAAAATGGCGCATGGCGAACAAACAGTTCGGCATGGAAGTGAAAAAGCACTACGAGATCCGCAAGGGTATGTACTACAACGAGTATGTAGGTATGACCCTTTCAGATGAAGGGATGCGCTGCATGGCGTTGGCACGTGGCACAGAGCCATCCGTCGCACCAGTCAAAAGCAGCCCTCTCTATGAGCAGACCCGCCTGAAAAATTGAGCATATGGAGGGTATGGAAGCAAAGGAGCCGTTTCCCAGACTTTTTCCTATATATTTTTGTTCCCCCCCTAGGGATTTTTCAGAAATAGCCTCCTATCCTCCATACCCTCCATAGAAAGGAGTAACCAATTTGACCCACGAAGAGAAGATAAGCTGGCTCTCCCGCTATCGGGAAGCCGAAAAGCTCTACCAGCGGCTTTCCTTCCGGCTGGCAGAGGCGCAGGAGGCCACCCGGCATATCACCCAGAATCTCAGTGCAGCACCGGGCGGCAGCAAAGATGGGCAGAGCCTTGCCCGGGCAGTAGAGCGTGAAGAAGAAGCCGAGCGCCGCGCCTACGCACAGCTGGCAGTCCTCGACGCCTTGTTTGCAGAAATTGATGCTGCACTTGTACAGTTGGATGCCAACGAATACTGCGCTCTGCGCAAATACTATCTGGACGGCCTGAAATGGGAGCAGGTAGCCGCAGACATGAATTTCACTTCCCGTGGCATTTTCGCCCTGCGCCGCCGGGCCATTGAACACCTGAAGCTCTGAAACTGTTCAGTATCCGTTCATTGTGCGTTCACTCTCTTCCGGTGTAAAATGATACCATCGGCAGAGCCGGAAAGGCCACCCGATATACGCAGCCTCCGAAACTTTTCCTTCATCATGATGAATTGCTCCTTTGGACTTTTTGCTGCTTGACAGGCATTTTTCTCCTTCTTGAGCTTTCTGAGGCTGCTTCAAAGCTTTTCTTCCCTGCACAGAAATGTGCGGGGATTTTTTATGCAGCCGTAGCTCAGTCGCGAGAGCGCTGGCGTGACCAGACGGACGGAGGGCCGCACCCTCCCGGCTGCTCCAACTTTTTTACAAGAGAGGTGGTGGATACCTTGAACGACCGACAGAAGCGCTTTTGTGACGAATATCTTGTGGACAGCGACGCTACCAAAGCGGCTCTCCGTGCAGGGTATTCGCCTAAAACCGCTCGAAATGCCTGCAAATGGCTCAATGAAGGAAACCCTCAAAAACCCTCAGGCAAATTCAATCCTGAGATGAGAGCCTACATCGATGACCGCCTTGCCCAGCTCCACTCCAAAAAGACCGCCGACGCACAGGAGGTTCTGGAATATCTCACCTCGGTCATGCGGGGCAAGCATAAGGAACAGACCCTCGTGCTGTGCGGCGACGGGATGCAGGAGATCGAGGACATCGATGTCTCCGCGAGAGATCGCCTGAAAGCTGCCGAGCTCATCGGCAAGCGCTACGGGATGTTCAAGGACAACGTAGAACTGGGCGGGCCGATTCCGGTGGTGATCTCCGGCGATGAACAGCTTGTTGACTGACTCCCGCGCAAGCCAGCTCCACCTGCCGGACATCGTCGGCCAGGGCTACGGCACCTTCTGGCGGTTCAAAGGCCGCTACCGGGTCTGCAAAGGCTCTCGCGCCTCCAAAAAATCCAAGACCACCGCGCTGTGGTACATCGTCAACCTGATGAAATACCCGCAGGCGAACCTGCTGGTCATCCGCAAGGTATACCGCACCCTGCACGACTCCTGTTTCACCGACCTGAAATGGGCTATCAGCCGCCTCGGTGTGCAGGCGTTCTGGGACGTGAAGGAAAGCCCCCTCGAGCTGACCTACAAGCCCACTGGACAGAAGATCCTGTTCCGTGGTCTGGATGACCCGCTCAAGGTCACGTCCATCGCGGCCGAGCACGGGTATCTGTGCTGGGCGTGGATAGAGGAGGCATATGAAATCAGCTCTGAAGCCGATTTCAATATGATAGACGAGTCCATCCGTGGCGCTATCCCGCCTGAAACGGGATTGTTCAAACAGGTCACATTGACCTTCAACCCGTGGAACGAGCACCACTGGCTCAAAGCCCGCTTTTTTGACACCCCCGACCCCGATACTCTGGCGCTGACCACGAACTACACCTGCAATGAATGGCTCGACGATGCCGACCGCCGGGTGTTTGAGCGGATGAAGGTTCAGAACCCCCGCCGCTACAGCGTCGCCGGTTTGGGCGAATGGGGCATCGTGGACGGTCTGGTGTTCGAAAACTGGGTGGAGGAAGCCTTCGAAAAGACCATCATAGCGGCAAGGCCGGACGTCAAGAGTGCGTTCGGCCTTGATTTCGGTTACACCAACGACCCGACCGCATTCTTCTGCGGGCTGGTGAGCGAAAAGGAGATGACCATTTGGGTGTTCGATGAGCTTTATGAACGCGGGTTGACCAACCGGGCCATCTACCAGCGCATTTACGGCATGGGATACGCCAAGGAGCGCATCCGGGGCGACAGCGCCGAGCCGAAGAGCCTCGACGAGCTGCGGGAAGAGGGTCTTCGCCGCATCCGCCCGGCGGGCAAAGGCCCAGACTCCATCCGCAGCGGCATCCAGTACATCCAGAACTTCCGTATCGTGGTACATCCCCGCTGCGTAAATTTTCTGACCGAAATTTCCAACTACACATGGGCCAAGGATAAGTTCGGCAACAAGACCGGCAGGCCCATCGACGACTTCAACCACCTGATGGACGCCATGCGATACGCGATGGAGGACATCCAGCGCGGACCGACATACAGCTTTGACTGAGAGGTACATCCATGAATCTTATCGTGAACGGCGTGATGGAGAAGATCAACCGTTTCATCGTCCAGCGTGCCACCTGTATGACGGAGAACCAATTCGCCGCTGAGATCAAGGAATGGAAAGCCAGCCCCCGGCGCGGGACACAGATAAAAGGCTCCGACTACTACGAAGGGCGACACGAAATTCTGAACCGCCAGCGGTTGGCCATCGGGCGGGACGGCAATCTTGTGCCGGTGAAGAATCTGCCCAACAACAAGCTCATCGACAACCAGTATGCGAAGGCCGTTGACCAGAAGGTGAATTACTTTGTGGGCAAGCCTTTCACGGTGAGCTGCGAAGACCAGACCTATTCCGACCTGCTGGCGGGATACTTCAACCGCGGCTTCTTCCGGCAGCTGAAATATCTGGCCGAAGACGCACTGAACAACGGTCTGGCCTGGCTTTACCCCTACTATGGCGAAGACGGCCATCTGGCATTCAAGCGCTTTTCCGGATACGAGGTGCTGCCCTTCTGGGCTGACGATGACCATACCCGGCTGGACTGCGCCGCCCGGCTCTACACGCAGGAGGTCTGGAACGGCTACACAAAAGAGACCGTCGAAAAGGTGGAGTTGTTCAGAAAGGACGGCATCCACCGCTACATCTTTCAGAACGATATGCTGCTGCCGGACACTGCTGCCGGAGAGTACGAAACATATTTTACCGGTCCCGGGCCGGATGGGCCTGACACCGGCTATAACTGGGAGCGCATCCCGCTCATCCCCTTCAAGTACAACAAGCAGGAGCTCCCGCTCATCCAGCGGGTCAAGTGCCTGCAGGACGCCATCAACACCCTGCTCTCCGACTTCACGAACAATATGCAGGAGGATGCCCGGAACACCATCCTCATCCTACGCAACTACGACGGTGAGGACCTTGGGAAGTTCCGGGAAAACCTCTCGGCCTACGGCGTGGTCAAGGTGCGGGATGATGGCGGTGTGGAAAAACTGACCGTCGAGGTCAACTCCGACAACTACAAAGCCATCCTCGACCTGCTGAAAAAGGCCCTCATCGAGAACGCCAAGAGCTACGACGCCAAGGATGACCGTCTCTCCGGTAATCCCAACCAGATGAACATCCAGAGTATGTACGCTGACATCGACCTCGATGCAAACGGCATGGAGACCGAGTTTCAGGCCGCCTTCGAAGACCTGCTCTGGTTCATCAACAAAGACCTCGTCAACCGGGGCAAGGGCGATTTCGAGGATGTCCCTGTCACCATCGTGTTCAACCGCGATATGCTCATCAACGAGACGGAGAGCATCACCAACTGCCGCAACTCGGTGGGGCTGCTCTCCAACCGGACCATCGTTGAGCAGCATCCGTGGGTAACGGACGCCCAGACCGAGCTTGACCGTCTGGCGGAGGAAAAGGCCGCACAGGCGCAGGATGACTATACACCCACCACCTTCAACGCATAACAGGGAGTGTGACCCGCCATGAACAATTCCGAATACTGGCGGGGGCGCTTCTCCCTGCTGGAACACAGCACTTATAAAACCGCACAGGCGGCCCTCCGGGAAATGGAAGCGCTGTACCGGCAGGCCCTGTACCGCACCCGCAAGGAACTGGACAGCTGGTGTACCCGATTCGCTGACGACAACGGCGTTTCTCTCACCGAGGCCCGGCGTCTGCTGGGAGCGAAAGAGCTTGAAGAGTTCCGCTGGGACGTGGCGAAGTACATAGAGACAGCCCAGAAGGCCGGACTGGATGAGACGTGGCAGCGCCAGCTGCGCAACGCCTCCGCCAGAGTCCACATTTCCCGGCTGGAAGCCGTGGAGACGCAGATTCGCCAGCAGATAGAGGAACTGTATGCCGGGCAGGAAACACAGCTTACAGAGGCTGTCCGCCGGGCGGCAGACGATGCTTACACCGGCGCCCTGCAGGAAACGGCCATGGGCCTCGACATCCGCTTCAAGACCGTCTCCCTCGACAAGGGTCAGCTGGACGCCCTGACCGCAAAGGCATGGACGACCGATGACCGCACCTTCCGCGACCGTTGCTGGACGAATAAGAACTCCCTCGTGCAGGCCGTTCATAAAGGCTTGACGCAGGGTCTGCTGCGGGGCGACTCCCCGGCCCAGCTCACCGACGCCATCGCCAAACAGTTCGACGTTGACCGCTACAAGGCGGGCCGTCTGGTCTACACCGAAACGGCCTACTACAGCGCCCTCGCCGAGAAGCAGGGCTTCAAGGACTTGGGCGTCGAGAAGGTGGAGATCATCGGCACTCTAGACGGCAGCACCTGCAGCATCTGCGGCCAGCTGGACGGCAAAGAGATACCTCTTGCCCAGTATGAGCCGGGCGTCACCGTGCCGCCTTTCCATCCCCGCTGCCGCTGCACCACCGCACCCGTCATCCCGGAGGACTTCGCCGACGGCCTGCGCATCGCACGCGATGAGGACGGCGAGGAGTATTATCTGCCTGCGGGGACGAAGTGGACGGAGTGGAAGAGCAGGCAGAAACCCGATACTTCCACCTTCCAGAGCTTGAATCTCGAGCCGGAACCTGTTACAATGCAGGCAGTGGCGAAAATAAAAGCTTTCGACTGCGATACTCTGGACGCAGCCAAACAGCGCCAGCTCCAAAACGCGCATAAGCGGCTGTTGATGGAAGCATCCAAGCAGCCTCTTGGCGTTGAGGTTGGCAGAGTGTTCGATTTGAATATGCAGCCGCTGACGCAGACCCTCGCAGGTTCTCCTGAAGGGCATACAGTTGGGTTGCCTGATTTCCAAAATGATTACATCGCCACCCATACACATCCAGACAGCAATATCTTTTCGCCAAAAGATTTGCAAAGTTTTGTTCATAGGCCACATCTTAAATTGCTTACTGCCGTTGGACACGACAGCACGATTTATGCTATAGAAAAGACCTCTACCTTTGACCGTTCCGCCGCTGATATTCTTGTCACGGATTTAGGAATATCAGCCGATGAAATAGCTGCTATGTTCCATCAAGAAGAGCTTTCTTACGAAGAGGCCGTTCAGTCTCTCAATTTTATCGTCAGAAACTGTATTTCTGAGCTAGTGGGGTATGGATTAAACTTCTATGAACTACAATGAAAAACTTTTGACTCCCGAACGAATCAAGCGGATGCAGCAGCATTTACTTGCTCATCCTATCGACCCCAGCTATGATAAGCCGTGCGAAGAAAACTTTGACGATAATTGGCTGAACACTGACCTGCTCAACCAATCTACTTCTCGGGCTGAATACCGAATCTTGAAGGAAATTGGCCAACTGCCGCCCGGCATTGAATAATTCATTCACCACGATGCACACCGCACCGTGGTTTTCTTTTTGCCCATTTTTAGAAGGACAACATGGAATTTTTCACTTTGTGGTTCATGATACTGTATCCCGCCACTTTCCATTTCTTCGCTTACTGCTGGACTTTTGCCGCTATCGCAATCACGGTTTCAGAACTTGCCCATTTGTTTTCTGCCTTGAAAAAGCGGCTGAAACCGTTTATTCGCAAGAAAAGCTGAATCATGCAAGCGTCTTTGCCTCCGGGCGAGGGCGCTTTTTCATGCCGTTTTCGCTCAATGGTAGAGCTGCTGATTTGTAATCAGCGGACGCGGGTTCGATTCCTGCAAGCGGCACCATCGTCTTTCTCGCCACAGACGGTAAACGTAGCGGGGCAAGTCGTGGCTCCTACCCACGGTAAACACAGGACTCAACAAACGAGGTGAATGACATGAAGAAAGAAGACCTGCTGGCAATGGGTCTGACCGAAGAGCAGGCAGACAAGGTCATGGACGGCCTGAACGGCGATTTCGTGACCAAGAGCCGTTTCAATGAGGTCAATACCGAGCTGAAAGCTGCCCGCACTGCCCTCTCCGAGCGGGACAAGCAGCTGGAAGAGCTGAAAAAGGTGGACGCCGCTGCCCTTCAGGCCCAGATCACCCAGCTTCAGGCCGACAACAAGCAGAAAGACGCCGACTATGCCGCCCAGCTCAAGGCGCTGAAGATCAGCAACGCCGTGGAGCTGGCGCTGACCGGTGCCAAGGCCAAGAACAACACCGCCGCCAAGGCCCTGCTGGCTGACTTTATCAGCAAGGCAGAGCTGACCGACGACGGCACCGTGAAGGGCCTTGCGGACGAGGTCAAGAAGCTGGCCGAAAACGAAGAGACGGCGTTCCTCTTCGAGAAAGCTGCTGCGGGCGGCTTCAAGGGCGCAAAGCCCGCCGAGAAGGGTGACCCTCCCGGCATCAACGGCATGACCCTTGAGCGGCTGCGCGGCATGAACGCCACCGAACGACACACCTACTCCCTCAACCATCCTGAGGAGTACCGGGCTCTTTACAACGGAGGTGTTACCTGATGCCCAACAAAACCTACGATAATTTCTTTCTCGCCAACGAGATCGAAGACCAGTACAACTCCCACCTCGACCTTGTGCAGTTCTGCACCGTCGATAACTCCCTGACCGGCACGGCAGGCATGGACTACAAGGTCCACGTCTACAAGGCCACCGACGGCACCGAGAAGCTGACCAAGGGCGAGGGCAACACCAAGACCATCGAGGCCGACTTCACCGAGAAGGTCTACAAGATCCTGCTGGCGCAGAACCGCTTCTCCTATTTCGACGAGGATGCCATGACCGACCCGATGGTCGTCACCACTGGCACCCGCCATGCAGGCGTTGACCTGTTCAATACCCAGAACGCCGACATCTACACCGCGTTCAATGATGCTACTCTTACCCTCGTGACCCCTGCGCTGGGCTTCGACGCCTTCGTGGACGCCGCTGCCATGCTGAACCTCGAGGATCTGGAAGGCGTGAGCATCTTCGGCTTCGTCAACCCTGCCGAGATGGCAAAGCTGCGCAAGGCCCTCAAGGATGACCTGAAATATGTGGAGTCCTTCGCCAAGCAGGGCTATATCGGCACGGTGGGCGGCATCAACCTCTACACCAAGAAGGATGCCGCCAGCGGCAAGGTGGTCATCGCCACCAAGAAGGCCGTCACTCTCTTCAACAAGAAAGGCACCGAGGTGGAGCAGCAGCGCGAGGAGAACATCCGCCGCAACACCATCTACAGCCGCAAGTACTACGTCGCTGCCATGACCGACGCCACCAAGGCCGTCGGCATCATCACCGGCACTGCAGCAGCCACCGCCGACACCGCCGTGAACAAGGATAAGAGCTATTATGCCAAGTCCGGCGTCGGCTATGTCAAGATGGAGCCCGCAGAGGGCGATAACCCCAAGACCAAGGGCTGGTTCGAGATCACCCCGGCATAAGGAGGCACACCATGCTGGAAAACGTCATCAAGCTGCTCCACGCTCTCGGGTTCGAGTCCGTTGACGAGACTGACCCGTGGCTGTCGCTGGTAAAACGCTCCATGGAAAGCACCCTGCTTGACCTCACCAACCTCGATGAGCTGCCGCAGGCGCTGATTCCGCTGGCCGAGCGGATGACCGCCGGCGAGTATCTTCGGATGAAGAAGTGCTGCGGCCAGCTGGACGGCTTTGAAGTCTCTGCTGAGGCTAAGGACATCAAGCTGGGCGACACCACGGTTTCCTTCTCCACGGACGGCTGCACCACGCCGGAACAGCGCCTCGATGCCCTCATCAACGCGCTGACCCACTGCGACATGGCCGAGATCTATCGGCACCGGAGGCTGGTATGGTGAATCTCGAAAAAAAGTTTGCTGCAGCCCGCGCGGCGTTGGAACGGTTCTATTCCGACACCTGCACCGTCTATGTCCAGCAGGAAGCGGAGTCCGACGACTGCCTGACCCGCTTTGAAAACAAGGTGCTCTACGCAGACCAGCCCTGTCGGCTGTCGTTTTCCTCTTCGACCACTGCCAGCGGCGACACCGTGGCAGCGGTCAGCCAGAATGTCAAGCTGTTCGTCTCCCCGGAGCTGGTCATCCCGCCGGGCAGCCGCATCGATGTCCTGCGGCCCGGTGAAGTACCGCGCACGTTCCGTTATAAGTCGTCCGGCCCGGCGGCGGTCTACCCGACCCATCAGGAAATCCCGCTCGAGCTGGCGGAGAAGTACGCATGAAGGGCGGGTGCGATTACAGCGCGTTGGCGAAAGTGGACGCGCAGCTTCAGGAGCTGCTGGGCGGCAGGCTGGATGCCATCATCGACAAGAAAAGCGATGAGGCCGCTGCCGCCCTGCTGAGCAAGCTGAAGAAGCGAACGCCGGTGGGTAAAGCGCCTACATTTGACGGACCAATGATTGAATCGGTTGAAATAGTTCCGGTCGTTCAGACTGTGAAACGCAAAAAGAAAGACGGGACATTCACTGAATACAATCGAACCGTAAAGAAGAAAAAATTCACGTACACTCGAAACGGTGAGATTTTTCAAGCATACTGGGTCGGCTACAGCGGCGGCACCCTCCGGCGGGCATGGCGCGTTTCTCACGAAAAGATCGGAGATGACCACATCATCACCGCTGAGAACCCGGAGAAATATGCCTCCTATGTGGAGTACGGCCACCGCCAGACGCCGGGCCGATATGTGCCTGCACTGGGCAAGCGGCTGAAAGCCAGCTGGGTGAACGGCAAGTTCATGCTGCGCACTTCTGCGGATGAGATTTCTGAGCAGTACCCGAAAGCGGTTCAGAAAGCCGTAGACGAGGCCCTGAAGGAGGTATTCCGTGGAAAATGACATCGTGAAGGGCATCGCCAAAGCCCTGCGGGACACTTTCGGTCCCGGATACCGCATCTATCAGAATGATATTGAGCAGGGTTTTCAGACGCCCTGCTTTTTCATTCTCCCGATGCAGGCCGCACTTTCCCCGCTGGGCAAAGACCGCTTCCTGTTGAAAAGCCCCTTCGACGTCCACTTCTTCCCCGAGGACGAAAAGGACAACTTTGCCATGCAGGACGTTGCGTGGCAGCTGTGGCAGGCGCTGGAGTTCATCACTCTGCCCGGCGGAGACAAGCTCCACGGCACATCCATGAACTGGGAGGTTCAGGACGGTGTGCTGCATTTTTTCGTCAGCTTCAACATGACGCTCCGCCGCATCGACCTCCCCGAGAAGATGGGCGAGCTGCACATGGAGGTCAACCAATGATCGAACCGAAATTTCCGAAAGAAAAGATACTGACATTCAAGCGGTTTGCTGACCGTCGGGACCTGCTCAGCGTCCTGCTGGAAGACGGTAAGGAATACACGATAACGCAGGCCGAGGCGGCCATCCGCAAGTTTATGAAAGGCAAGGTGAACTGATATGGCACTGGGCGGCGGCACCTTTCTGGTGCAGAACAAGCGCCTGCCGGGCGCGTACATCAACACGGTCTCCGTGGCGTCAGCCTCGGCGACCCTCTCCGACCGCGGCTATGCGGCCCTCCCGCTCGAGATGGACTGGGGGCCGCAGGGCGAGATCTTCACGGTAGAGCAGGGCGATTTCCTCAAAAACAGCCAGAAGCTCTTCGGCTACCCTTATACCTCCGCAGCACTGCGGCCCATGCGGGAAGTGTTCTGTCACGCAAAGACCGTGCATTTCTTCCGTCTGGGTTCCAGCGGCGTCAAGGCATCCTGCACCTTCGGAAGCGCAAAATATCCCGGCATCCGGGGCAACGCCCTGCGGGTGGTCATCACTGCCAGCGAAGGCAGCACCGAGCAGGCTCCTCGGTACGATGTGGAGACCTTCCTCGACACCCAGAAGGTCGAGACACAGGAAGACATCTCCACCGCCGCAGAACTGGCGGACAATGATTTCGTCGTCTGGAAGGATGATGCTGTGCTGGCGCTGACAGCATCCACGCCGCTGACCGGCGGCACCAATGGCACAGTCGAAGATGGCAACTACCAGACCTTCCTTGATGCCATCGAGAGCCGCACCTTCAATGCCCTGGGCTGCACCTCGACCAACGACACCATCAAGAAGCTCTTCGCAGCCTTCACCGAGCGTATGCGCAACGATGTGGGCAAGAAGTTCCAGTGCATCGGCTTCCGCTATCTGGCCGATGACGAAGGCGTCATTTCCCTGAAAAACACCGTCACTGACGAAGGCGCAGACCCTGCGGCTCTCATCCCGTGGGTCGTGGGCGTGGCCGCCGGCACTGCGGTCAACAAGAGCGCCACCAACATGGTCTACGACGGCGAGTATACCCCAGACACCCGCTATACCCAGACTCAGCTGGAAGCCGGCATCCAGGAGGGCTCCTTCATGCTCCACGACGTGGACGGTGAGACACGGGTGCTCTCCGACATCAACACCTTCGTGTCCATCACCGATGAAAAGGGTGCAGACTTTTCCTCCAACCAGACCATCCGGGTGCTCGACCAGATCGCCAACGACATCGCGGTGCTGTTCGGCACGAAGTACCTCGGCAAGGTCCCCAACGACGGCGCAGGCCGTATTTCTCTGTGGAACGACATCGTGTCCCACCACCAGAAGCTGCAGGCCATCCGCGCGCTGGAGGATTTCGACCCCGAAGGAATCATCGTGGAGAAGGGCGAGAGCAAAAAGTCCGTTGCCGTCTCCGACCACGTCACTCCTGTGAACGCGATGGAGCAGCTGTATATGACGGTCTACGTCAACTAAAGAAAGGAGGGACATTTTATGGCAAACATCATGAACGCCAAAGACGCCGTCTCGGCCTCTCTGGCCGAGTGCTACGTCACCATTGAGGGCAACCGCTACAACCTCATGCAGGCCATCAAGCTGGAAGCCAAGGTGGAAAAGACCAAATCCGAGGTCCCCATTCTGGGAAAGACCGGAAAGGGCAACAAAGCCACCGGCTGGAAAGGCACTGGCTCTGCCACTTTCCACTACAATATGCCCATCTTCCGCCGTCTGCTCAAGCGCTACAAGGACACCGGCGAGGACATCTATTTCGACATCCAGTGTACCAACGAAGACCCTACTTCTTCGGTGGGTCGTCAGACGGTCATCCTGAAAGACTGCAATATGGACGGCGGCATCCTGGCCAAATTCGATGCCGATGCCGAATACATCGACGAGGATATGGATTTCACCTTCGAGGACTTCGAGATCCCCGAAAACTTCACCCTGCTGGACGGGATGCAGTGATTTTTTAACAAGAAAGGATTTTTGATATGGATTTGAGTGCATTTCTGGCCGAAAACGCCATTCCTCCCGAAGAGGAAGCCGCTTTTGTGGTCTCCAAACGCTTCCTGTCTGATGAAACGGACAAAAAGGGCAATCGCAAGCCCCTGCAGTGGAAGCTCAAAGCCATCACCGGCGCAGAAGATGAATCTCTGCGTAAAAGCTGTGTCAAACGTGTGCCGGTCCCCGGCCGGCGCAACCAGTACCAGCAGGAGACGGATTACAACCTGTATCTGGGCAAGCTGGCTGTTGCCTGCACCGTGTACCCCAATCTGAACGATAAAGCTCTGCAGGACAGCTACAAGGTCATGGGCGCAGAAAACCTGCTCAAGACCATGCTCACCTCCGGCGAGTATGCCGAATACCTGCAGAAGGTGCAGGAGGTCTGCGGCTTTGATGTTCCCCTGCAGGACGAGGTGGACGACGCAAAAAACTGATAACCGAGGGCGATGAGGAGGCAAACATCGCCCACTATTGCCTTCAGGAACTGCACCTCATTCCCTCCGCCTTTCTCTCCCTGTCCCGGAAAGAGAGAGCCTTTATCATCGCCTCCTGCGAAGTACGCGGAGAAGAAGAAAAGAAACGGCAGAAGGAAGCCGAACGAAAGCGCAAAAGGAGGTGACGCCGTTTGGCGACCATTCGGACAGCGATTTCCCTTTATGACGGCGTCTCCGGCCCGCTGCGCACCATGCACCGGGCGATGAACGTCGTGATGGACAGCTTCGAAGCACTGAATACCGCTTCCAGCGGAGCCATTGATGTTTCCAGCATCCGGCAGGCCCGGGCAGAGCTTTCCGGAGTCATGTCTGACTTTACCCGCACCGAAGAGCAGATACGGAATGCAGACGACGCCCAGAACGAGCTGAACAGCTCCATCCGGGGCGGTTCTTCGGCGGCGGATACTCTGCTGGGCAGATTCAAGAGCCTCGTCGCCACTGTGGGCGGTCTGGCTGCCATCAAAAAGGTAGTCGGCCTCTCGGACGAACTGGCAAGCACCAAAGCGCGCCTGAATCTTATCGTGGACCAGCAGGAACCAGTGCCTCAGCTGGCCGATGCCAGCGTACACGTAGGGCTTGATGTGGACGACAGCCAGCTTACAGACAAGCTGGCAAATACAGACGCCCGCGTAGGTGTAACGGTTGATGACGGCGGGTCCATCGAAGAGCTGGAGCGCAAGATCATGGCATCGGCCCAGCGTTCCCGCGCCGCCTACTTTGACACAGCCTCCGCTGTTGCCAGTATGGGTGCCAATGCCAAGGCCGCGTTCAGCAGCAATGACGAGCTCATCTCCTTCATCGAGCAGGTCAACAAGCAGTTCGTCATCGGCGGCGCAGACGCACAGGGCCAGGCTGCTGCCATGCTCCAGCTCAAGCAGGCCATGGGCATGGGCGTCCTTCGCGGCGAAGAGCTGAACTCCGTCCTCGAGAACGCCCCCGGCATCGCCCGCATCATCGAGCAGTACATGGGCATCGCAGAAGGCTCCATCAAGTCCTATGCAGAAAAAGGTGCCGTCACGGCAGAAGTCGTGAAAGACGCGCTGTTGGGTGCGGCAGATGAGACCAACGCGGCCTTCGAGTCCATGCCCATGACGTGGGGCCAGATATGGACCTCGATGCAGAACAAAGCCCTCTCAATCTTCAGCCCCATCCTGCAGAGGATAAACGACATCGCCAACACCGACAAGTTTTCCGCCGTCACAGACGGCAAAAATGCGCTGCTCTCACTCCTTTCTAATTTCA
>ERZ827088.576-NODE-576-length-53073-cov-3.770606_pt1 | contig 53073 bp, 40 predicted proteins | sample MGYA00519922_ERZ827088 | MGnify/ENA primary metagenome ERZ827088 (study PRJEB31778, sample SAMEA3449254) | human gut metagenome | biome: human gut; feature: human-associated habitat; material: faeces | place: United Kingdom | collected 2010/2012 ...
GCGTAACAGTATGGGGTTGAACCTGTCTCTTCAATATCGTCGGGAAAAATGGAATATCCAAAATCAATTAAGCCTGACGAATGTAAGAGGGGATAATTCTCCTTATGGTTCTTTTAGTCAATACACGAAATTGAACCCGTATTACCGGAAAACAGATGAAAATGGACGTTACACGAGTCTTTTGGACCAAAAGAAATTACCGGGAGAAGGAGGAGGAACCGTGAATATCGTGAATCCGTTATATAATTTGTTGTGGAAATATAAAGATTTCACGGAGAATTTTAGTGTCGTGGATAATTTTAATATCGAGTGTGCTATCTTGGATAATCTCCGGGTGTCGGCGGGAGCTTCTATCACGAAAGGTACTTCCAGAATGGAGGTTTTTAAATCCATGAATCATACGGATTTTTTGGCAGAGCAGGATTTGACCAGAAAAGGTTCGTATAATAAAAGTACGGGAGATAATGTTTCATGGAGCGTGAATGCTTCTGTAAATTATAACTACACGAAGGATAAGCATTTATTAAGTTTGTTTGGACGTTGGAACGTGGATGAGTCTAAAAGTAACAGTGTAAACTTGTCGGCAATGGGATTCCCGAATGATAATATGGATGACTTTTTGTTTGCTTACGAGATGGAAGACCGGGTAAGTGGAACAGAATCGACTTCTCGAACAGTCGGAATTATCGGGCAAGTTAGTTATATGTATGATATGCGTTTCTCGGTAGACTTTAGTATTCGTGGGGATCTTTCCTCGCAATTTGGGGCGAACACGGGAATGGCACCTTTTTGGGCTGCCGGGGCTCGTTGGAACTTACATCGGGAAAAATGGTTGCAAAACACGATTATTTCAAACTTGGTGTTACGCGGGTCTTATGGTGTCACGGGGTCACAAAGTTATTCTCCTTACCAGGCGAAAGAGACTTACTCGTACGATGATTTGTTGTTCCCCTATCCGTCTTCGGATATATTGGGAGCGCAGTTAAAGGGTATGGGTAATCCGGATTTGGGATGGTCTATGACAGAGAATCGTAGTTTAGCTGTAGAGATAGGATTATGGAATAGTCGGGTAAATGCGTCTTTTTCATACTATAATAATTACACGGATGAGTTGTTGTTAGATTATAATATGGCTCCTTCTACCGGGTTCGCCACTAAAACAATGAATGTTGGAGCTGTGGAAAATGAGGGATATGATATTTCATTAAGTGTGATGCCTATTCAGGATTACGAGAGACAGATTCAATGGAGTGTTTCAATGAATGGTTCGCATAACCGTAACGTGATCAAGAAGATTTCGAACGAAATGAAGGCTATGAACCAGAAAAATTTGGAGAAAAAGAATGGAAGTCCGGAGGCCATTTACGAGGAAGGGAAATCTACCACCCAGTTGTTTGTGGTTCCTTCTTTGGGAATTGACCCGGCCACGGGGCAAGAGGTGTTCTTAAACCGTAATGGAGAGAAAACTTATATTTGGGATCCGCTGGATAAAGTGGCAATAGGTGATACGGAACCGAAATTGAGAGGGGCTGTTTCTTCGGCGTTTACGTATAAAAATTGGAGTGTTTCTCTGTCTTGTTCATACGAGTTCGGAGGATGGTGGTATAACCAGACGTTAGTTGATAAAATTGAAAATTCAAGTGCGGCTTATAATTTGGATCGTCGGGCGTTATCACATCGTTGGAGTGAGAATAACCGGGATGCACGTTATAAAGCGATAAAGATGACGAACCAGGATACGGGAATGAGCAGTCGTTTTGCGCAGAAACGGAATGAGTTTTCGTTTACGTCTTTGGCAGTCGGTTATCGTTTTGATCCGAAGAATTTTAAATTCTTGCAAGCGTGTCGAATTGCCAGTGTGTCGTTGAATGCAACGATGGAAGAACTGGGTAGAATCTCATCCATTAGAACAGAACGAGGATTGGATTACCCGTTTGCTAGAACGTTCAGCGTGTCATTGTCGGTATTGTTTAATTAAAATGAGGAGGAGTACGAGATGAAAAATTTATTATTATCAGCAATTTGCATCGTTTCGTTGTTCTTGTCTTCCTGTCAGAATTGGATTGATGTGAATCCGAAAACGGATATTGAGGCCGAAGAGTTCTTCACTTCGGAGGACGGGTTCAAAAGTGCGTTGACCGGGTTGTATAGCATGATGGTACTGGAAAAATCATACGGGAGGCAGATGACATTTGATTTCGTGGAGAAGTTGGTTCAACGATATGATAATTATGCGGCGGGGTCTGTGACGGATGAGGAACGAGCAGCTATCTATAAATATGGTGAAACGACAAGTTCTAAAAATGCGATTGCCGAGATCTGGTTGAAGTTGTATAACGAGATTGCGAATATCAATAATTTCTTGCAATATCTTGAATCGAACGGGGATGTGATCGTGACAGAGGGGTATCGTGATTTGATGAAGGGGGAGGCGCTAGGGTTACGTGCATTCCACTATTTTGATTTGTTGCGTTTGTGGGGACCGATTTATTCTCAAGATTCGACAAAAGCGTGTATTCCTTACCGGGAGAAGTTCAATTCTGAGAGCGCACCGTTGATGGCGGCTAACGAAGTGATGAAGCGTATTGTTGCCGATTTGAAGGCTGCTGAAGAGTTATTGAAGAATGATCCGTTGAATTATGATAATGTTGCGAACGAGCCTTTTGTCGGGGAGCGTAAGCATCGCATGAATAAGTATGCAGTTAAGGCTATGTTAGCCCGAGTATACTTGTATATGGGAAATAAGGCACAAGCAGCGAGTTATGCTCGGGAGGTAATTAATAATTCCGGGTTACGGCTTGTACGTGACAACAGGGAAGATGTGTCTTTGTATGGGGAGACTATTTTCGGACTTTCCATGTATAATATGGAGGAGAAGTTGTCTGCTTACTGGAAAGATGCTACCACTTTCGACACGCAGTATTATATTTCTCGAACCAATATTTCGTCCGTGTTTGAAACAAATTCGGGGATTGGGTTGAATGATATGCGTTATCGCTCGAATTATGGTTTTATTCATACTTCCGGGAATAGTTTCCTTTGTCGCAAATATTTAGGCAGTGGACTGTATGGAGAGAAAATCCCGTTGATCCGTTTGGCTGAAATGTACTATATATTAGCTGAATCGGTAGCCTTGTCTGAATGTGGGCAGTATATTAATGCGGTGAAGAATGCCAGAGGTATTTCTCGGGCATATGATGTCGGTACGAATGTGACCGAAGAGCAACGTTTGGAGGAATTGAATAAAGAGTATCAGAAAGAGTTTTTTGCTGAAGGACAGTATTTTTACTTCCTGAAGAGGCATAACATGAAAACTTTCTACCGTTGTCCCGTGGAGAATTTTTCAGCTTACGTGTTACCGGTTCCGGATGACGAAAAAACATATGGAGAGGCTGAGTAATCATTTAAACGCAAAGTATAGAATATGAGAAATATATATGTTATTATAAGTGTTTTGTTATTCTCTTTAGCGGCGTGTCAGGAAAAGGAGATTCTCGGCTATTCGATAGAACGGGATGGCTTACAATTCGATTATGACACGAATAAAATGAGAGTGACGGTTGATTTTATGCAAGAGTATAGAACGGATACGACGTGGTATTCCGGGATCCCGGGTGAAGGTGGTTATTACACGCAGAGACGGTATACCGGTGATTCTTTGTTGAAAAAGAAGATACAGTTGAATTTATCCATGATGGGACACGCCGTGGATTATGATCGAGAATTTCGGTTAAAGGCGGTGGTGGCAGAAGGTACGGATGAAGTGGCAAAAACTTTTTTGGAGTTTGAACCTTCGTACGTGTTCCGTGCCGGGCAATTGAGAGATACGGTAGAAGTGTACGTGTTGAATCCGGTAGCCCGTGTAAATTACACGATTGGAATTGTTTTGGATGAGGAGAATTCGGATCCTTCCTTGGAGTTGGGAGCGAAGGAGAAGAGTGAGTATCAAGTGTTATTGAGTAATCGGTATCCACAGCCGTCTCAATGGGATGCGAGTGTTGTTGGAGATTTCAGCGAGGACAAGTATGCATTCATGGTAACCATTTTGGGAAAATTGTATGATCCTTGGGCTGATTGGAGTTCTGATATTGCTGTTTTACTTGAGGCTTTGAATGAATACAACGCTTCGCATCCCGGAGAGGAGAAAGATTTTACATTCCCGGAACCGCCGGCTCCTGTTTGGTGGAGTAATTTTGAACATATGCTCGGGGAATATTCAATGGCTAAAGATCAATTTATGAAGGAGGCTTTAGGGTATGATTATAACTATTTCGGTTGGTGGTGGGTAGAGGACGAGAGAGGAACGAACCAACGCTTGCGGGATGCCTATGACCAATATAACGCTGAACATCCGAATGATCCATTACCGTTTGAGCAGTTCCCTGTTATATGAAAGAAAGATTATTCTATGGTTTATAAAATAGAAAAACAATGAAAAGATTAATATTTATAGTCGGATTTGTTGCGTGGTTTCTTGTCGGATGTTATGATGATAAAGGGAATTACGACTACAAAGAAATAAATACGATTGATGGACTTATGTTTATGCCAACCCCGATTGTTGTGGAGGAAGGTAACTCGTATAGGTATGAATATCGTCAACCGGCACAGGAAGAATTAAAGGTAACTTATTCCCCGGTTTTTACTCAAAGTATGGTAGAAGGAGAGGATAATGTGGAGTATTTGTGGACGGTGGCGTATAAGGAGGGTTCTGAGAATGTTGTTGATAGTGTGTTTACGAAAGAATTGGAACTGGCTTACCCTCCGAAGCAAGCAACTAAATATAATGTCAAATTCCGCTTGAGTGATAAGAGAACGGGAGTTGATCATTATCGTGATTTTATCATGACGACTAAAGTTCCGTTTGTGAATTCATGGTTTATCTTGAATGGACCGGAAAATGACAGAAAGTTATCTACGGTGGAAGAACCGGATTCAACGAATCCGATCATCAGTTATGATGCTTATAAAGATTTGTGGAATAGGGAACGATTTCAAAAAGCGGAGGCTTTGTCGTACGTGAATTTCCTTACTCTTTCGGATGGAATGGATAAGTGTGAAAGTTTGTATGTCGTTCAGCGTGATTCTGTTGCTTTGATGTTGCCTTTCGTGTTGGAAGACAGGAAAGATTCCAGATCGTTATTTGCCCCTGGCGCTAATCCCAGTAATTTAGTTTATAGTGAATCTCACCCGATGAGCAGGTATGCTATTGCGGTGGATAATAATGGCAAATTTTATCATTCGGGAGGAAGTGGATATTATTTTACCGGTTTGACAGAAGCTGATGTGCAGAATTACGTGATCGATAAAATTTATATGAGTAGAAGTGGGTTTACCACGATTTGGGATAAAATGAATCGAAAATTCATGTCGTTTAATCCTGCTGAAAACCGGTGTTACGATATTCCAAGTCCCGATGGGAGTTACCCGCAGAATGCAGTTGAGTCGAATACGGTAGAGATAAGCGATTTCCCGGTTGAAGGATTGTCCGAGGAGGTTGATGGGGTGACTCATCTTATGGAGATTTTGTGGTTAGGTCAAGGGATTACTTCGGGATCAGAGGAAACTGGTGCAACGGCTATTGGCGTGATGGCGGATACCAGCTATGTTTTTTATATAGAGGCTAGTGACAAAGAAAAATCAATGAGAGCAGACGAATCTCCGATTAAGGTGAAGAGGGTGAATCTGGGAGAACTCGGATTTGACCAGAATACTTGTTTTGCTACATCTTCTGCTTATGCTGAACAGTTCTTTTACACGAAGGAGAGTAAGGTGTTTTTGTTTAACACGGTAAGTAAAGAGTCGATAGAATTGTATGATGCGGGGGACGTGATTACGAAATTAAAGTTCAGGTCTGACGTTGATGCTTCTTTCCCGGATAATTCTTCCCCGTATCGTTGTTTGGGAATTGTTGTGAATGCGGCTGGTGCTGGTGAATTGCATGAGGTTATTCTAGATGAGGCAGGAGATTTCGTGACGTCGCACACATTTACCGGTTTTGGGGAGATAAAAGATTTGATTTTTACAACAGTAATGAGAGTAATTCAATAGATATGTACAAGTTATTTAGTCAATTGTTTATAATGACTTTTTTCCTTTTCCCCGGATTATCTTTCGGGGAAGGAAAGAAGTTTACGATTAACGGGAAGATACCGGAGATGCCATCGGGCAGAATGATAGTGATTACCCAATTGGTGGATCGAGTGGATACGCTGGGGCAAGGAGATATTCGGGAAGGAAAGTTCGTGGTGGAAGGAGAAATGAATGAACCTTGTGTTGCGTTGATTTATGTGGAAGGGTATGGTGGGGGCTTTGTTTTTATTTTGGATTCGGATGCACCTTACGAGATGGAATTGTTCCAATCTGGTAAAAGCGTGATTAAAGGAGGAAAATTACAGAGTGAGTTAATAGCATACCAAGGAATTGTTGCCGAAGAAAACGAAAAGATTAAGGCTGCCCGAACAAAGTTGGAGGAGGCGAGTGAGGCAAAGCATTACCGCACGGCAAGTGAATTGCAGAAAAAACTGGAGCAAGTGATGGCGGATGCCCAATCTCGTTTGGGAGAAGTGTTGGAGAGGAATAAAGATAACGTGTTTGCAGCCTATATTCAAACGGCAGGAATGGAGCGTTTGGATTTGAATCGCTTGAAAGAGTGTTATGCAAGTTTGACAGATAAAGCAAAGGCAACAGGTCCCGGTAGGTTAGTGGCTGCTCGAATTCAGGCGTTGGAAGGGGTTGATGTAAATGCTGTTGCCCCGGATTTTACGTTACAAACACCGGAAGGGGAAGAAGTTGCTTTGTATGACGTGAAAGGGAAATTGAAGATCATCGATTTTTGGGCATCTTGGTGTGGGCCGTGTCGTATGGAGAACCCGAATATGGTGAAATTGTATGCTGAATTTAAAGATAAAGGTTTGTCCGTGATCAGTGTCTCTTTGGACGAGAAAAAGGATAAGTGGTTGGAAGCGATCAAGAAAGACGGGTTGACATGGTTACATCTTTCTGATTTGAAAGGTTGGAAAGGGGAGATCGTTAAATTGTATAATATTGATGGGGTGCCAACCATATTCGTGTTGGATGAGAATAACCGGATTATAGCGAAGAATTTGAGAGGTGAGAAATTGAGGGCTTTTGTAGAGGAACGATTAAAGTGATAAGGGTATCATGATATTGTGTAAAGAGGGGGAGTTTTGTCTCCCTCTTTTTTTATCTTTGCAGAGTTGTGTAATATGTTAAAAGTAAATAGAGTATGCGAAGATTATTTTTGTGCATGATACTGGTATCGTGGTATACCTTGTTAAAGGCCCAGTACGAAGGTATGGAATATTATCAAGAGCAAGACCCGGCGGTAAAGGTGAAATTGGAACAATGGCAGGATTTGAAATTCGGTTTTTTCGTGCATTGGGGACCGTATAGTCAAAAAGGGTATTGCGAGTCGTGGACAATTTGCACGGAAGATGTAGATTGGATTCAGCGGGACACGATAATTTCTTATGATGAATATTACCGGAATTACGTGAATCTGAAGAAGACGTTTAATCCGGTGAAGTTTAACCCGGAATATTGGGCTGATCTGGCAAAAGAGGCCGGGATGAAATATTTTGTATTCACGACGAAGCATCATGATGGTTTTTGTATGTGGGATACGAAAGAAACGGATTATAAGATTACTTCCTCGGAATGTCCGTATCATACGGCACCTAATCCGGATATACTGAAAGAATTGTTTGGTGCGTTCCAAAAGCGGGATTTTATGATCGGGGCATATTTTTCGAAACCGGATTGGAATAGTCCTTATTATTGGTCGGATCGTTGGCAACACGGTGATCGTAACGTGAATTACAAAATCAAGAATCACCCGTGGATGTGGGAGAAGTTTTGTGATTTCACGTATAACCAGATAAAAGAGTTGATGACCGGGTACGGGAAGGTGGATATTATTTGGTTAGACGGGGGATGGGTTGCACCGGAAAATCGGGATCAGGATATCAAAATGGATCGAATTGTAGAGATGGCACGAGGGTATCAACCTGGATTGATTGTTGTTGACCGTTGGATTGGCGGGAAATACGAGAATTACCGTACTCCGGAACAAAAGATTCCCGAAAAACCGTGGGATTACCCGTGGGAAACTTGTATGACGATGGCAAATCAGTGGTCTTATTTACCGGGAGATAAATATAAATCAACCCGGGAACTGGTACATTATCTCGTGGATATTGTTAGTAAAGGAGGAAATTTCTTGCTAAACGTGGGCGTGGATGGTAACGGGGAGATTCCGCCGGAAGGAATCAAGATTATGAAGGAGATGGGGGTTTGGATGAAGGTTAACGGGGAGGCGATCTACGAAACTCGCCCGATTGCTCCTTATAAAGAAGCCAAGATTTGTTACACGAAGCATAAGAATAACGGAAAAGTATATGCCATTTATTTGAATGACGAGAATGAAGTGAATCCGCCTTCTCAGATTATGCTGTATAGTATCAGCCCGGCTAGAGGGGCTAAAATCTCGTTGTTGGGATATAAAGGGAATTTGTCTTATAAGCGAGTGGGAAATGGAGAGTTGGTGACACTACCGCCGTCTTTCGTGAAGAATCCGGCTTGTGAACATGCTTGGACGTTATGTATTTCAGGGATGAATGAAAAAGAGTAGCTTGAGGTACTCTTTTTCATTAAAACCCATTCAACTGCATGGTTGCGGTGGGAATTAATAGTACGAAACCGATAATGACAAGTAGCAGGATAAATTTCCAGAAAAATTTCACCCAAATATCGTAAGGGATACGGGCAATTCCCAAAGCTCCGATCAATACGCCGGAAGTCGGGGTGATCATATTCGTGAACCCATCTCCGAATTGGAAAGCCATCACGGTAGCTTGTCTGGATAACCCGATCACGTCGGAAAAAGGAGCCATGATGGGCATGGTAAGGGCTGCTTTGGCAGAACCTGATGGGATGATGATGTTGATCATGGTTTGGATCAAATACATGATACCTAGTGAAAGTACACGCCCAGCCTCACTCATCAAGCTTGCCAGTGAGTGAAGGATTGGGTCGATGATATGACCTTCTTGTAAAACAATGATGATACCTCCGGCCAAACCAACCACTAGTGCGGCAGAAAGAATATCTTTCACTCCAGCAATAAAAAGCTTGACAATATTATCTGCATTTTCTTTTGCTGCAAAACCGGAAAGGATTCCCATGGCAAGAAATAATCCGGATATTTCAGGCAGATACCATCCGTAACCCATTACTCCTACAATTAGGAAAAGAATCGTGAAGCCTAGAATTGTTAAGATAAAGAAGTGAAAAGATTTGCGTAAAGAAAAATATCCGATTAGGGCAAATAGTATGGTTAATGCCGGGACAACAAATGTGGTTAGGCTGGAGTGTTCCCCGATGGATAACGTTGTACGGGGAAAATAACAGGAGAAAAGTACAAGTCCGATAAGAATAAAAAGATAGACGCCCCAGGATGAGGTGTAACTTTTGTATTCAATTTCTTGCGTATTGTCCACTTTTTCTTGTCTCCAATGGCTATCTAGGTTATACACGAGTGAGGCTTTAGGATTCTTTTTGACTTTCGCCGCATAGCGTAACACCCAGGTAATCATGATTACGTTAAGGATAGCCCAACAGAAAACCCGGTACTCGAAACCGGAAAATAACGGCAGGTCTGATAATCCTTGTGCGATCCCGATCGTGAAGGGATTAAGGATAGCACCTGCGAATCCAACATGGGCGGCGACATAGACCATACATACTCCGGTGAGAGAATCATACCCCATGGATATGGCCAAGGGAACGATGATAATGACAAAAGCCAGCGTTTCCTCGCTCATGCCGAAAATAGCCCCGAAACAACTGAACAAGAGCATAACCATCGTGATGATGATGTTATTGACACCTAGTTTACGGATAATTCCGATATGTTCCAGTTTTTGGGTGGAACGTAAGAAGGAAAAAATACCCACGTCAATAGCTTTGCTGTTATTCATAATCCAGAAAGCACCCCCGATGATTAGGATAAAAGCGATAATTCCGGCTTGTTTTTCGAACCCGTTGAAAAGAGCTGAAAACACTTGCCATGTTTGCGGGCTTTTTGCAACCTCATGGAATGAATCGTTCACGATCACGGTTCGTTCTACGCCATTAACATCGACAGATTCTCGGGCATATTCTCCACCCGGGATAATCCAGGTTAGGATAGCACAAATAATAATGATCGAGAATACAATGGTGTAGGTATGTGGGACTTTTTTTAGCATAATAGACTGTGGTTTTTAGATTGAAGGTTCAAATTTACAAATATTTGCGAGAGAGCAATAATATGTGGCGTGGAATTCTTAAATTTGCATGAAAGAAGTAAATCATAACCGTATTGACTCACGTTTGTAAACTCGAATGACCGGAACCAAAAGTACATGACAACAGAGGTAGAGAAATTATACATAGAAGAGAATGATAACAGGTGAAAAACAAGATAAAGTATTTACCCGGGATTTCTTTCGAAAGGTAGGGAAAGCGATACATGACTATCATTTAATAGAGGATGGGGATCGGATTTTGGTGGGCGTATCGGGTGGTAAGGATTCGTTAGCGCTATTAGAGGTATTGGCCATGCGAGCCAAGGATCCGAAGCAAAATTACACGGTTATTGCGGCTCATATTGCGGTAGAGGATGTCGCTTATGAAGTGGATGGAGAGTATTTGAGGGGATTTTGTGAGCGTTTGGGGGTAGAGTATGTTTATCGTACTATTCGGGTAGATACTACCGTGAATCCCAAGAAACCAGCTTGCTTCGTGTGTTCATGGCACCGGCGTAAAATGCTTTTTGATATTGCCAAAGAATATGATTGTAAAAAATTAGCATTGGGGCATCACCGGGATGATGCCGTGGAGAGCCTTTTGATGAGCATGATGTTCAATGGGACGATTTGCAGTATGCCTGCCCGGTTGGAAATGTTCAAGAATACCTTTACGCTTATTCGTCCGTTAATCTATCTTTCGAATGACGAGACTTCACGTTATGCAGAAATGAGACAATTTAAAAAGCAGAAAAAACATTGTCCCCACGAAAAAGCAACTAACCGGGATGCCGTGAGTAAATTGCTTGATCAAATGGAAGCAATTTCTCCTCATGCTCGGAGTAATTTGTTTGCAGCAATGCAAAATATTCGGGAAGATTACTTGCCTTGATCCTATTTTTTAGTGATTTTGTGCTGTGATATCGAAAAGTGAAATAAAATATTTTTTAATCAATCTTTTCTTATCTGCTCGTAGAGAGGGGAAGATAGTTTTTTCTGTATCAGATAAATGGCAGTAAGTTTTTAAATTAAAAATATTTGTAGGGAAAAATTGTTTTATTCAAAAAAAGGTCCTAATTTTGTCTTCAGGAGGTGAGGATTCCAGATATGATGGAATTCTTAACTAGATAAAGGCACTTATTGGAGGATAAGTGTCATTTATTTTTTTATGTATAAATCAATATCTTAATATAATAATTATGACAAAGAAGGTATCTTATGTAACCAAAGAAGGGCTGAAAAAATTGCAGGATGAACTGGACAATCTGCAGAATGTAGAGCGCCCTAAGATTTCTAAGGCAATTGGAGAAGCCATTGAGAAAGGAGATATCTCCGAGAATGCAGAGTATGATGCAGCGAAAGATGCCCAGGGGCTATTGGAGGCTAAAATCGCTCAGCTACAAGATGTAATTTCGAACTGTCGGATCATTGACGAGTCACAAATCGATACGTCAAAAGTTCAGATATTAAATAAAGTGACAATCAAAAATATAAAAACAAAAGCTACGATGACTTATACTTTGGTGTCAGAAAGTGAAGCTGACTTCAAGGCAGGTAAGTTGTCGATCACGACTCCAATCGCAAAAGCGTTGATCGGTAAAAAGTTAGGCGATAAGGTAGAAGTTCAAGTACCGGCAGGGACGATGGAGTTTGAGATTATGGACATTTCCATTTAATTGAAAATGAAGGCCAGCGGAGCTGGCAATCTAAAATCTAAAATTTTAAATCTTAAATAGATCATGGCTTCAATTTTCACGATGATTATTAACGGGGAGATTCCATCTTACAAGGTGGCCGAGGATGAACATTATTATGCATTCTTGGATATAAATCCCATGCAAAAGGGACACACGTTAGTGGTCCCGAAGAGAGAAGAAGACTATTTATTTGACCTGTCGGATGAAGAATTAGCCGGGATGATGGTATTTGCCAAAAAGGTGGCCAAAGCAATTAAGAAGAGTATCCCTTGCCAACGAGTGGGGGTGGCCGTGCTGGGCTTGGATGTTCCACATGCTCATATTCACTTGGTTCCTTTGATTGAAGGCAACGAGTTGAACTTCTCTAACCCAAAGAAACAATTCCCGAAAGAGGAAATGGAAGCTTGTGCTAAGCTGATTAATAGCAATTTGTAAAAATATTAGACAATTTATCATGAGGGACGCAATCACGTCCCTTTTTTTTATTAGAAGATAGATGGAAAGAAAAAAACTATATAACGCTTACGAACAACACGAGGGGTATAATTGTTTTGGTTGCGCATCCGGGAATGAACATGGCTTGCACTGTGAATTCTATGAAGAGGGAGAATACATTACTTGCCATTGGATGCCCCGTCCCGAATTTCAAGGTTTTTTTCACGTGTTACATGGTGGAATACAGGCAACATTGATTGATGAAATTGCGTGTTGGAACGTTTTTGCGAAAGTGAAAAGTGCGGGAGTCACGGTTGAACTGATTACAAAATATCGTGCTACGGTCTATTCAGATCGGGGAGAACTATTTCTGCGTTCCCGTATCGTGGAACAAACTTCCCGTTTAGCGAAAATGCACGTGGAACTATTTAATGCTGACGGGACATTGGGAAGTGAGGCAGATGTGGTTTATCGAATATTTCCGGAAAACGTGGCTCGTCAACGATTGGGATGGACGGGGATTGAGGCTTTCTATCCCGAAGAAACCAAGTAAGCGTGGCGGAGGCCGTGTAACGGGAAATAATTACTTTTATCGGGAAAGATTTACACGTGGTGTAATGACCGTTTAAATGCAAAAATAATGAATGATATGGAATACAAGAATGTAGTTTGGGATTGGAATGGGACGTTGTTGGATGACGTGAAGATTAGTGTGGATACGATTAACGTGATGTTGGAGCGGAAACATTTGGGAAAATTGACGGTTGAGGAATATAGGTCTATTTTCGGATTTCCCGTGAAGCCTTATTATGAATCGATTGGGTTTGATTTCACCCGGGATGATTGGGATGCGGTGTCGAGAGATTTCGTGAATATTTATAATGATTTGGCGAAAGACGTGAAATTGACTCCCGGGATTATTCCCGTGTTGGAAGGGATAAAGAAAAAGGGCATACGACAATATATATTATCTGCGTTGAAAGAAGATTTGTTGATAGGAATGTTGGAGCGATTTGGTATTCGTGAATATTTTGAGGGTGTTTGCGGATCAAATAATATTTATGCGGATGGAAAAGTGGTACGTGGGATGGAGATGTTACGGATGTTCCCGATTGTACCGGATGAAACGGTGATGATCGGGGATACGCTGCATGATGCAGAAGTGGCCGAGGCCTTGGGCTTTGATTTCAGGTTATATGCCGGAGGACATAACAGTATGGAGCGGTTGGCGGAGAAAGAGATTGTATTACAGCGAATGGAACAACTTTTGTCGGAAGACGAATAGCCGAATTATATCCCGAGCAGGACAAATTTTAAATTGTTTCTAAGGATGGATAACGCTCGTTGGAAGTGGGTTTTTACTGTAGTTTCGGCAATATCCATCTGTTCTGCGATTTCACGGACTTTTTTCTTTTCAACGACGTGCAATAAGAGAACTTCCCGCTGTTTCTCTGGTAGGGTATTCAAAATATATTCCAGCCGTTCGTGGATATCTTCATCGATTTCCGGGTCTTCAATACTAGAAAATAGCATGGCCTCGATGATTTTATCTTGATGTTTGTATTGAATATTTAGAGAACGGAGATAGTTCAGGCAATTATTTTTGACAATACCTAATAAGTAATAAAATACGGGTTGTGTTTCATTATAACGTTCGGGGTGGGACCAAAGGGAAAGAAAAGCATCCTGTACGAGGTCTTCAGCGTCATCCCAATCGTAAAGATAACGCATGGCGTATTGCTGTAACTTATTGAATGACGTTCGGTATAACTCATGAAAAGCCTCTTGATCATGTTTTTTGATCAAGTGTCCTAAGTCGTCTTGTGCGGTAAACTGATCCATCGTTGAAATCTTATTTCGGACAAAGATAAATTTTTTTTTGGTATCGTGTCATCCGTTTTTGAATCTCGTGTTAATTAAGGGTAAAATGTAACGTTTGATTAAGCGTGTTGATTTATGGATAAGAAAATTAATATTAGCTGGGACATTCTGGTGAAAAGAGTACGGTGGGGATTGACACCGGAAGAGGAGAGTGCGTTTCAGGAATGGCTGGCTCAAGATAAAAGTCATGAAGTATATTTTGAACGGGTGCGAAAGGTTTGGGGAGCAGAAGAGCCTACCTCTTCCTTGAAATCGAATCTGTCCAAAGTGATGACTCATTTTGATGCTTACGTGGAAAAGGAGAAAGAACTTCGCCGTCGTCGGATAATGCGGAATGTGTATTGGTATGCAGCCTGTCTACTGGTTGTTTTGAGTGTGGGGGGAGGAATGTGGTTCTTTTCCCAGCATGATGAACCAGTTAAAATGGAGCCAAAGGTTGCCCAAGATATCCTTCCGGGAGGAAATAAAGCAATTATTCTGTTGGCCGATGGAGAAGAAGTGGATGTGGAATGGTTAGCAGACTCTAGCCGTTATAAAGTGGACGGGATAGAGGTTACGACGGGAGAGGGTAAGATTCGGTATAAGGGAAAAAATGATACAAAAGTAGAGTATAACACGATCATGATTCCGAGGGGGGGAGAGTACCAGGTGGAGTTGAGTGATGGAACAAAGGTTTGGTTAAATGCGGAAACCCAGTTAAGAATACCGACAGCGTTCGTGGGAACAGAAAGAAGAGTATTTTTAAAAGGAGAGGCTTATTTTGATGTGACGAAAAATGATAAACAGCCTTTTATCGTGGAGACGGATTTGGGAGAGGTTAAGGTGTACGGAACACAGTTTAACGTGAAGTTCTATCCTGAAGAAAAAGAAATAAAGGCTACGTTGGTTGAAGGAAATATTGGTTTCAAGAGCGAAGAAGTGGCCGAGTTGAAAATAAAACCCGGTTATCAGTTAAGGTTGGCAGAGGGGGCTAAGAAACCCGAGGTGAAACCCGTGAAAATTTACAACGAGATTGCGTGGAAAAATAGGATGTTTTGTTTCGAGAGCGAGAGATTGGAAAGCATTATGCTCAAGTTGGAAAGATGGTATAACGTGGATATCATTTTTGAGGACTCGGGATTGAAAAAATTTAAGTTTTCAGGAAATCTGAATCGCTATGATAATATAGATAAGATACTACATTTTTTCGAGGAAGTGTTCGATGTTAAATTTGCAGTAGAAGAAAATACAATAAAAGTGATGAGAAAATAAAAAAGCAGAGAATGCATTCTTTGGTCGGCAAACTTTAGATGGCATTCTCTACACGGTGATTAATATTAACAATTAATTTTACAAATGTATGAAAAAAAGGACACGTGACAGGCATGTGCGGTCTGTATTTTTGCAAAAAATTTTACTGGTAGTATTTTTAATGTTCTCTTTTTCGTTGTCTTACGCGACAACAGAGGACTCTACTAAGCTAGTTAATTTTACAGTGAAATCGGAGTCATTGAACAGTGCCTTGATCAAGTTTAAGGATTTGACCGGGGTCCAGATTCTTTTTAACGAAGAGCTTTTGGGTGATAAAGCTTGTAAGGATTTGAATCTGAAGAATGTTTCCGTAGACGTTGCTCTTGGGAAAATTTTGGAAGGAAGTGGATTTGTGTATTCTAAAGTTGATGGAGTATACATGGTGAAAAGAGCTTCCGAACAAAAGGATGCGCAAGCGAAACCACGCGTGTTTACCGGAGAGGTGGTTGACGTGAACGGAGAACCTTTACCAGGGGTAACGGTTGTCGTGAAAGGAACCACTTTTGGAGGGGCGACGGATGTGGATGGAAAATTTGAGTTATCGTTTACCTTGGAAGGAGAGGTTACCTTGGTATTTTCGTTCGTGGGTATGGAAAGCCAGGAAATTGTGGTGAAAGACGAAAAGCCTTTGCGTGTGGTTTTGAAGGAGAGTTCAGAGAGTTTAGAGGAAGTGGTGGTTACCGGTGTGTTCGAACGTAGAGCAGAGAGTTTTACCGGATCGGCAACAACCGTTACCCGGAAGGAATTGTTGAAACGGGGAAATCAAAACTTGATCCAGAGTTTAAGAAATATGGACCCTGCGTTGAATATTTCCCAGAATTTATCTTTTGGTTCTGACCCGAATAAATTGCCGGATATGGATTTACGGGGAACTTCTTCGTTCCCGGATATTAAAGGACAATACACGTCGAATCCGAACTTGCCTTTGTTTATTCTGGATGGTTTCGAAACGACTTTGGAGAAAGTGATTGACCTAGATATTAACCGGATTGAAAGTGTTACCTTGTTGAAAGATGCGGCAGCAAAAGCAATCTATGGTTCTAAGGCAGCGAACGGGGTTATGGTCATCGAAACGGTTCGTGTGCAATCCGGAGAATTACGAGTGAATTATATTGGTTCTTTGAACTTGGAAATGCCTGATTTGAGCAGTTATAATTTGTGTAACGCCAGAGAGAAATTAGATTTGGAATATCAATTGGGGGCTTATGAAGGGATCACTCCCAAGCAGGATTTTGAGAAAAAACAGTTGTATTACCATAATTTGGCTGAAGTTGAGCAAGGGGTGAACACGGATTGGTTGTCGAAGCCTTTGCGTAATGGAATCGGACATAAACACACGTTGAATTTTGAGGTCGGTACAAGTGAATTGAGAGTGGGAGTAGACCTTTCTTACAATAATATCGAGGGTGTTATGAAGGGGTCCAAACGTAATACGATCGGCGGAGGATTCACGGTAATCTATCAATATAAAAAATTATTGTTCCGGAACCAGTTCTCGTTTTCAACCACGAAGTCGGAAGATTCTCCCTATGGTGAATTCTCGGAATATGCCAAATTAAATTCTTATTGGCGTCCTTATAATGAGGATGGTACATTACGTAAATATTTGGGAGTAGGTCCTGTACTTTCAGAAAACGTGTACAATCCTTTGTTTAATGCCACGATAAATACGACGTATAAGAAGAATTATACGGATTATACGAATAATACGTATTTGGAATGGAATATCCAGCCGGGTATGAAACTTGTGGGACGTGTCGGTTTGACGAACAGAATTAGCGGGGGAGAAGAATTTTTGCCGGGAAGTCATTTGAAATTTATAAATACGGCAGAGGATGATTTCTTTAAACGAGGAAGTTACAAACAGACTTATGGGAAATCGTTTTCTGTAAGTTCGGATATAAACTTGAATTATTCTCACAATTGGGACAAGCATATTTTGTTTGCTAATTTAGGAGCTAATATTCGTAGTAGTAATTCGGAAGAGTATATTCATTCGGCAGTTGGCTTTCCGAATGATAAGATGGATAATATCATTTTTGCAAAGCAATATGCTGATAATTCAAAACCGACAGGAAGTGAGTCTATTGACCGGGAAGTTGGGGCGTTGTTGGCTGTAAACTATTCCTATGACGATCGTTATCTGGCTGATTTCTCGTTAAGGGCAAGTGCCTCTTCTCAATTCGGATCTGATAATCGCTGGGGAACTTTTTGGTCTGCCGGTTTGGGATGGAACGTGCATAACGAGGCATTCTTTAAAGATTCCGGAGTGGTGAGACAATTACGGTTGAGAGCATCCATGGGATACACGGGTTCTCAGAACTTTAATTCTTACCAGGGGATGTTGCTGTATAACTATTTCACGGATGATTCTTATTTGGATTTTATCGGAACTTATTTGGAAGGTCTGGCTAACAGCAAATTGAAATGGCAGCAGAAATTTGACACGAACTATGGTATTGACATGAATTTGTGGGGACGTTTGAACGTGAAGTTTGATTACTATCGTTCAGTAACTAACAATTTGTTGACAGATATTACGACCCCGCCTTCTCTGGGATTTACCAGTTACAAGGATAACTTGGGGAAGTTGTTAAATACCGGGTACGAGTTTAACGTGAATTATTTGGTGCTTACTCGTCCGGAGGACCGGATGTCATTGAACGTATTTGTTGCTGGAACCTCTAACAAAAATAAGATTAAGAAGATTTCCAATTCTTTGAGTTCATTGACGAGTTCACAAGATAAAGAGGCTGCCAAGTCGAACAAACCTTTCGTGCGTTTTGTCGAGGGACAATCTTTGAATGCAATTTGGGCCGTTCGTTCTAAAGGTATTGACCCATCCAGCGGTAAGGAGGTTTTTGTACGTCCTGATGGTACGTTGACGGATACATGGTCAGCTTTGGATCAAGTGGTTTGTGGAGATACTGAACCGAAGTTGATGGGTAATGTCGGTTTTACTTTTGAATATAAAGGATTATCCGTGTCTTTCACTGGATTGTATCGTATCGGGGAGTATATGTATAATCAAACCTTGGTGGATAAGGTGGAAAATGCACAATTGAATTATAACGTGGATAAACGTGCCTACTACGATGCGTGGATGAAAGAAGGGGATAATGTACAGTTTAAGAGTATCGGAGCTTGGAATAAACCGACTCAAGCGACTTCCCGTTTTGTTCAGAAGTTAAATGAATTCGATTTCTCGGCGTTGTCGATCGGGTATGATTTCTATCGTTTTGGATTCGTGGAGAAATGTGGATTGGAGAGATTGCAGTTACAATTTAATATGAATGATATCGGTAAAATATCTTCTGTCCAGATAGAACGAGGGACTTCGTATCCTTTTGCCCGGTATTGTTCGTTTACGTTGAATGTTAACTTTTAAGAAATCTGAAGATGAAAAAGAGAATTATATACAGTGTGTTACTGATTCTGACTGTGCTGACAAGTTCTTGTGAGTCATGGTTAGACGTGGACCCCCGTACGAAGGTGAAGTCTGATGATTTGTTTGAAACAGAGGCAGGTTTTAAGGATGCTTTGATCGGGGCTTATACTTTGATGAAAGCAGAGGCGCTTTACGGGCGTGAATTGACTTACGGTTTTATTGATGCTGTGACAGGTCCTTATGCCGCTTATAATAATAAAGTGTACAATGAAGTTGCACAATGGAAATATTTGACCAGTACTCCCGTACGAGCGCAGATTGATGCGATGTGGAGTAAGATGTATAATATGCTGGCAAATGTGAATAATCTATTGGATAATATTGATAAACGTCAATCTGTTTTCACGGGTGATAATTATAATATTATCAAAGGAGAAGCTTTGGGATTAAGAGCTTATATTCATTTTGATTTGTTGCGTTTATTTGCATCGGCAGCTGATTTGAATAAAGAGGCCATCCCGTATGTAAAAACGTTACAAATCGAAGTTCCTCACGTGTACACAGGTAAAGAGGTGTTGGCTTTGTTGAACGAGGATATTAAGAATGCCTTGACTTGTTTGGAAAAAGACCCGATTCGGGAAGGAAAATTGAAAGATGTTTCCGGTGATGGTTTCATGAATGCTCGGCAGATGCGTGTTAATTATTTTGCAGTGAAAGCTTTGCAAGCTCGTGTGGCCATGTGGGGAGATGATCTGGAAACAGCCAAAGCTGCAGCCGGGGAGATTTTGGAGATTGCCGATGATATTTTCCCTTGGGTAACAACAAGTTCTATCTCTGCCACGGAAGATAAAGATCGTGATTTTACTTTCTCTACCGAGCATATCTTTGCTCTAAATGTGAAGGATTTGAAAGACTTGGCTAATACTTGGTTCTTGACAAGTGGAAATGGTCAACAGCTTTATTGTCAAAATTACACGATGCAGCAGTGGTACGAGATCGGACGGGGAAATGCGGTTGGAGGAAATGATTACCGGGTAAACTATATTATGAAACAACAGGAAACCGGTAGTAAGGATTATGTGATTCGTAAATATTATCAACCGGATAATTATAAAGCAGATTATGCCAAGAGATTACCGATGATTCGTCGTTCAGAGATGGCGTACATCATGGCCGAGTGTTTGATGGGAGTAGATAACGATAAGGCTTTGGGGTATTTGAACGAGGTGAGACGACATCGTGGAATCGATTCGGATTTGACGGATGCAAGTAAATTGCGTGATGAGCTGACGAAAGAGTATGCGAAAGAGTTTTTGGCTGAGGGACAGCTTTTCTATTATTGTAAACGTAACGAATTGGCAAAATTCCCTTATGGATACCAGTCTGCTACGGAGGATAATGTTTACGTGTTGCCGAAACCGGATAATGAAATTGAGTTTGGAGACTATTATCAAACAGATAATACAAAATAAGAGAATTATGAATTGTTATTTTAAATATATCATGCTGGTTGTAGCCTCGGTATTTGCTTTGTCTTCTTGTGAAGAAAAAGAGGTAGAGGTTTACGGGAACGAGGCGTATCTGGTGTTTGAAATGCCAGGTTATGGATTGAATAATACCCCTCGGGATTCGATGGTGTTTTCTTTTCCAGCTAAAGGAGATGACTGCGTGGAAGATACCTTGTGGTTTAAAGCGCGTATCATCGGGAAAGCGTTTCCTTATGACCGGGAAATCAAGCTTGTGGTGAATGAGGAAACAACTACTGCAAAGAGAGATGAAAATTATAAACTGGAACCCGTTATTATGCCGGCTAATAGTTATACGGTAGATGTACCTTTAGTCGTGTATCGTGCAGGTTTAAAAGATAAGAGTGTGCGTTTGGAGTTGACGGTTGAGCCGAATGAGTATTTTGGGGTTGGTTTTGATAAAACGAGCAAAGCCATCTTTTGGTGGGGAGATATGTTTATTAAGCCGGATAACTGGGATATTTCCAATTACAAACCTTGTTTCGGTGAGTTTACAGAGACTCGTTATGCTTTCATTTTGAAGACTTGCGGTATCGTGGAATTACCGGATCCGCAGGATCTCGTGACATTAGGGTATTATAATGCGAAGGTTCGTGAAGCTCTTTACGAATATAATAAGACGCATGATAAGCCTTTAGAGGATGAACTTGGATTGGTCGAATTTAATGTCTGGACCGGAGTTGGTGGTATTGGATAGGAAAATATGGATTGTTGACAGAATTAATTGAAAGAATATGAATAAAAATATATGGATATTGATTATGGGATTTTTCCTTTTTCAAGCTTGCTTGGATGATGAAGGAAATTATTCCTATTCGGATTTGTTGCCTATCGAGATAGACTCTTCTAAGATGTCAAATTCGTATCGGATAACCCAATTGGATTATTTGGTAGTCGATCCGGAAGTTAAGCAGGGAGTGGATGATTCAAATTTGTCTTATGAATGGAGAATTTTCCAGGAATCGAATATGCCTAACTCGGAAACGGGAAAAGTTGTAAATGATGTTGTTGGACAAGAGAGGAAATTAAATTACAAAGTAACAACTCCTCCGGGGGAATATACGCTTAGTTTTACCGTAACTGATAAACAAAATGGAGTATCTGAGGTGATCTCTCGTAAGCTTTATGTGGAATCTTTTGCTTCGGTGGGATTGATGGTGATGCATGGTGATGCAGATTCAACCGATGTGAGTATCTTGGTAAACGATAGGATTGTTTCGGATGCAACGATGGATGGTGTAAAGCATAATATTTTCTCAATAACTAACGGACGTAGAGCGGTAGGAGCGCCGGGTATGGTTGCTTACGTGTATAATACTCATAATGTTTACGTGTACACGAAAGGGAATGCTGGGGGATTCCGGACGAGAGGAAGTGATTTGGAAGTATTGGATACATATGCAGAGATGTTTACGGAGCCACTAGAGAGTAGTAATATTGACTTCCAAGGATATAATTCATGGCTTTACAATGATTTGTTAGTTAACGGGGGAAAGGTGTATTTTGCCGGACAGGCTACCACGACATTCACAAAATTTGGTGTTCCTGTTTTCGGTGTAGAGTATTATGCAGAACCGTTTATTGGCATTCAAGAGCGAGGATATTACTATGGTATTTTCTATGACCGCTTACAAAGACGTTTCTTGTATGTAGATTATAGTAAAACGGCTAAAACATTTAAGGAAGCCGGAGCATCAGCAGCCTTTGACATGAACAATGTGGGAAAAGACATGGTGTATGCAGAGCATGGTTTTGAGAAAAAATGGTATTGTGTAATGCGTGATCCGGCAAATGTGGCAGAGTACTCTGTTTACGTGTGTGATTTCTCTAAAATGGATGATGGAAACCGGGGTGTTGGGAAATATAGTGCAAGCGGATGTACGGACATGAAAGATGCCAAGGCGTTTGCAGTGGGAAATCGGAGTGAATTACTTTATTATGCAACAACAACAGAGGTAAAACAGTGTAACTTTAAAGATGGAGGGACTTCCACTTTGCGTTACACTTTGCCTACCGAGTTGACCCAAGCAGGATATGAAATTAGTATGCTGTATTTGTTTAAAGTGTCTGGTAAAGAGAATGAAGGTAAACTTCTTTATATCGGGGTTTATAACCCAACGACAGAAGAGGGTAAATTGCTGGAGTGTCCGATTGTAGAAACAAGCGGAGAAATTTTAAAAGACAAGGTTAAGACATATGATGGTTTTAAAAAGATTACTCATATGGCTTACAAGTCAAAATAGACATAAAGTTTAGTATTCTTCAGAGGGAGCATCGGTGTTTCGTGCCGGTGTTTTCCTTCTGAAAATGTTCGTGTATGTAAAACTGTATTTATATAAAAAGTCGAGTATGAGAAAGTTTGGTGGATTGATGTACCTGCTTTGTATGTTAATATTAAGTAGTTGTAGCGATGATGTATGTAGAGTGGATGGTAAGATGAGTGATTTCCCGGGGGAGACAACGGTTTACCTGTTGAGCAGAACGGGAGAATTTACCCATGACACGCTTATGCAAACCGTGATGAAAGACGGGAGTTTCCGTTTGGAGATCCCTCGTGATTTGTGGGGCGAGCAATACAGCTTGAAGTTTGGGGATAAACGTTCATCGGTTGAGTTTTTTGCGGAACAGGGAAATGTACGTGTGGAGGGTAACGGTAAAACGATTTACGATGCGGAGGTGACGGGCACGGCGGAAAATGATAGTTGGGATCGATACCAAAAATTTACGTGGGAAATCAGTAGAGAACGGTCCCGCTTGATGAAAGAGATCGGGGAGAGCGCAGACCCGGATAGTGTTAAGCGAGTGAAATATGGACAACTTTTCGAAACATTGGATGCAAAGATGAATCATTATAGAGATTCTCTAGCGCAAGCAGATGTGAATTCTGTTGTTGCATTATTCCTGTATTATCAATCATTGCAATTATTAAAATACGACGAGATAGACCGGGCGTTGGAAAAATTTACACCCCAATTAGCCGATAACCGGTATTATAAGGAATTGAAAGCCCAAGCCGATATTTTACGGAAAATAGCCCCGGGCGTGATAGCACCCGATTTCGAGGTGAAAACGGTGGATGATGGCACGATAAAACTTTCCTCTTTCCGGGGTAAGTATCTTATTTTGGATTTCTGGGCATCTTGGTGTGCGCCTTGCCGGGAAGAGACGGTTTATGTCAAAGATATATATAATAAATTTCATAATGCGGGATTGGAAGTGTTTTCTGTCTCCTTGGATGATAAGAAAGCGGCTTGGGTGAAAGCGATCGAGGAAGATGGCATGATCTGGAATCATGGGTGCCAGTTATTAAAAGGCGGTAAAAATACCCCGGTGGCACAACTATACGGGATTGATGGTATTCCGGCTATATGGGTGATTGATCCGGAAGGTAAAATTTTGGCTCAAGGACTTAAAGGGAAAGAATTGGTCGCATTTTGTACCAGATTATTCCAAAATAAGTGATTACTGGGTTGTTTTCTAAATATTCGAGAATGAAAAAAATAATTATATTGCTATTGCTGGTATGCCCCGTGCTGATGCTGCGTGCTGATGAAGGAATGTGGCTGTTATCACGTCTGAAACAGCACAATGAGGCTCAGATGAAAAAATTGGGATTAAAAATTCCAGTGGAATATATTGTAGATAGTTTAAGTCAGGCTATTATTTCTTACAATGGAAGTGGGACAGCTTCTTTTATTTCGAAAGACGGTTTGTTGTTAACAAACTATCATTGTGCTTATGCAGCTATTCAACAGAGTAGTTCGGATGAGCATAATTATATTCGAGATGGATTTTGGGCGATGAATCAGGGGGAAGAAATTCCATTGAAGGGAGTTGATATTTCCATTAACCGGGTGATTAAAGATATTTCAGAGGAAGTGAACGCCAAGTTGGTGGGAGTAAAACCAGAATATAGTACGAGATTTAGAGTTGTTAATGGCATTGCGGAAAAATACCGGGAACAATATCCGGGCATGAAAGTGACTGTCAAGAGTTACCGGGATTACACGTTGCACGTGTTGTATGTAACGCAATCATTTCAAGATGTTCGTCTCGTGGGTGCGCCCCCTTTTGCTATTGCAAAATTTGGTGGAGAGACAGATAACTGGACGTGGCCTCGTCATGGTTGTGATTTCGCTTTTCTGAGAGTGTATGTATCTAAAGACGGGAAAGCAACCGGTTATCATGCCGATAATGTGCCTTATCATCCGGAAGTGTATCTGAAGGTTTCTGCAGAAGGTTATGAAAAAGGAGATTACGCAATGTCAATTGGTTATCCCGGTTTCACGGAACGGAATGCAACTTCTATGCTGATCTGGGAGAGGCAGAACGTGTTGAATCCTCCGTTAATCAAGGTTCGTACGGCCAGACAGGAAATATTGCAGAAGTTTATGCGTGAGGACGAGAGTCTGCGTATTAAATATGCAGAAAAATTTGCATCATCAGCCAATTATTGTAAGAATTCCATTGGGGTAAATCAATGGATTGAGGACCTTGATGTTTGTAAGAAAAAGGCTGAACAAGAACGAGAGTTTTTGAATTCTTGCGAGAATGATTCCGTACGTCAAGCTTATGCTGGTATGCTTCAGGCAATGGAGAAAGGAATTAAAGAGACGGCTCGTTATCGTTTGGCTCAAGGGTATTACGTGGAAGTTTTTGGTGAAGGATGTGAGATGATAAGTTTTATTTCCGGTTTTGGACGATCTATCCCTTATGTTAGGAAAGAAAGAGGTGAGTCGATGAAAAACTTTGTAGTGAATACCAAGATGCAGTATAAAGATTATTCCGAAAAGGTTGATCGGGCTGTCACAAAGGCTTTGTTAAAGATTATGCAAAATGATCTGGAGGCCGATTTGCTACCTGAATTTTTCACTACCTTAAAAACAGAATACAAGGGAGATATTGATCGGTTTGTTGATAATATGTATGATCAATCCGTATTTGCTAATGAAGAACGTTTGTTGGCAGCGTTGAATGATCCGAAATGGAATGTTGAAAATGACATTGCCTATCAGGTGGAGGCACAGATGGAGAAAAAGCGTAAGGAGATATTTGCTTTGGTTAGCAAAAAACTGGATGTCGTTCGAAAAGCTCAATACCAGTATAACAAAGGAAGATTGAATTTCCACCAAGAAGATTATTATCCGGATGCAGATAAGACGATCCGTCTTTCTTACGGAACGATTTGTGATTTACCTTTAGGAAACGGAACAGTGAAACCTTACCAGACACGATTAAGTGGGGTGATAGCGAAAGCGGATGTGAACATGGGGAATCCAGATTTCGATTTGCCGGAAAAATTGAAAACACTTTGGGAGAGTAAAGATTTCGGGCGTTATGGAGAGAATGGTGATCTGCCGACTGATTTTATCATGAATGGAGATGTTACCGGGGGTAATTCAGGAAGTCCGTTATTGAATGCGAAAGGGGAATTGATCGGGTTGGTATTTGACTGCAACTGGGAATCCATGACCCGTGATTTTAACTTTGATCAAAATTTGCATCGGGTAATTTGCTTGGATGTTCGGTACTTGCTCTTTATCACGGAGAAATATGCCCACATGAATTATATTATTGCTGAAATATTAGGAAAGTAATCACATGAAGTTTAAATATATTCTGACGTGTTTATCGTTTTTCATAATCACGTCGACGGCCTTTGCGCAAAAGGCTGCTTACATTATTGTCTCTAAAGAAGAGATGAAGATGACTGTTTACGATAATGATGGAAAGGAGTTGTTAAAATTTCCTATCGCTTGCGGGATGAATTTCGGGCAGAAAGTGAAAGCTGGGGATAACCGGACACCGGAAGGTGTTTTTAAAGTTGTGAGTAAGGAACCTGCGGCACATTGGACGTATGATTTCGGTAAAGGCCCGGTGAAAGGGGCTTATGGACCTCTGTTTATTCGGTTGAGTACTCCGGGATTTAAAGGTATTGGAATTCATGGTACGCATGATCCTGAAACGGTTCCCGGGCGGGAGACTCACGGATGTATCCGATTAAAAAATGATGATTTGGTGAAGTTGTCTAAATTCGTGGATAAGGGGACTGTTGTGGTTATCCTGCCTAGTCGTACGGATGTGCTGGCAACTTTGTCGAAGAAGGAGAATACACCTGAGAAGTTATTCATGTATAAATAAGCGTATGAAGGGATTATTAGGGATATGGTTGGTGATCTGTGTATGTGCCTGTACATCTAAAGATGTTTGCCATGTACAGGGGCGTATCGAGGGCATAAAGGATGATGTAGAGATTGCGGTTCTACGTCAGGTTGCTGGGTTTCAGTATGATACGGTGATGAATGTGTCTATGCAGGGGGGACGGTTTCAGTTCGATTTGCCGGGAGAATATTACGGGGAAGCGTATGAATTACAATTTGGTAATCTTTCGGGAAGGGCTCTTTTCTTTGCAGAGAAAGGAAATGTACAGGTTCGCGGTCACGTGGATTCTCTTTTCTTCTCCCGGGCATCGGGCACTCGGGGAAATGATGAGTGGCAGAGTTATCAACGGTTTACGAAGTTATTATCGGAAAAAAGAGAGAATGCCATGTTTGCTCCTAAAATGAGAGAGGCGAGCGAAGAAGAACAGATGGCAAGACGGAAAGTGATTATGCAAGAATACGAGGAAGAATTACTTCGTTTTCAAGATCAGTTGGTCGGAGATGGAAATTCTTTAGCAACCTTGTATAGTTACTGGAAGAGATATTTGAACATGGATGCTGACGAGATTTATTCAGTTTTAAAGAAATTCGATCAACAACTTGCTGGTAATCGTTATTATCTTGATATGAAGAATCGGGCAGAGACATTGACTCGGGTGGCTCCGGGAAGTATGGCTCCTGTTTTTACCGCTATAACTTTGGAAGGTGATACCATATCTTTGGCTGATTTGCGGGGGAAATATGTTATTCTGGATTTTTGGGCGTCTTGGTGTATGCCATGTCGTGCCGAATCGGTTCACGTGAAGGAAATCTATCAGAAATTTCATGAAAAGGGATTGGATGTCTTTTCTGTGTCATCGGATAAAGATGAACAGGCATGGCGGAAAGCAATAGAAGATGACGGTATGGTGTGGAACCAAGGAATCTTGCGAGGTAAGAATAAAAAACACGTGTACGAATTATACGGTATAGTTGGAATTCCTGCCATATGGGTGATTGACCCGGATGGAAAGATTATAGCTAAAGGGTTAAGAGGTGAAAAGTTGAAAGATTTTTGTTCTCAATTGTTTGATTAGATCAGTAAGAACCCCCAAAATGCTTTCGTCATTTTGGGGGTAATTTTTTATAGCTTGTATTGATACAATTGAGCTAATATACTGTGGTATTCTTTTTCTACATCCAGATAGCTTTGGTGACTATCATAGATTGTCGAGAGTTCCGTGAAATAGTCAATTACGGAGAGTTGTCCGGCGTTTAGTGCCTTGTTGAGTAATTCGATATTACGTTGTTGTTCCAATACTTTGGCATAATCGGCACGAGAAATCTGTAATGCCTCGGCTTGTTGATAAAGCTGTTGAAGATTCGTTTTCAAATTCAAGCGATTGTCTTCCAATGAGGCCGTGGCAAATTCTGCCTGTGCTTTTGTTTTTTTTACCGTGTTCTTGTTCTCGAACAGAGGGATAGATACTCCTACCATAAATCCATTAGAGGCCACGTGATCCGAAGCGGCATTGCGTTTGTACCCGACATCGAATTTCGGCAAGGTAAGGGAACGACTTAATTTCACTTCCCGGTTGGCAATCTCTTGATTTCCGGTAAGGCTTTTTAAGTTTGGGTCTGCATCCATGAAGGCTGCTTGTAATTGGTCAAAATTGATGAGTTCTTCTCCCGCCGGGTAGTCCGTTGCGTCAAACGTGATCGGTTTTCCCCCGTTTAAATTGCGAAGTTGCTCTTCGGCAGCGGTTAAAGCGGCTTTGTTCAAGCGGCTTTGATTTTGGGCATTCAATAATTCCAATTGAATTTTATTTAATTCCAATTGATTGGCGTCTCCGGATTCAAACCGCTTTTTGTAGAGAGCGAACATGGTTTCTGCATTAGCTAACCGCTCGTCCAAGAGGCTCTTTTGTTTCCGCAAGTAGATAATCTCTATACAAGTTTGTTTGGCATTTAAAAGCAATTGTTGGCGATAGGCGGCGGATTGGAATCCGATCGTGTTCGCTTTTAAGTTTGCCAATTTATTTTTGTTAGAGTAGGTTGTTGGAAAATCCAGAGATTGTTTTACCGTCAACGTGTACTCCGAACCGGGATTGTTCCGGTTACCCCACATCTGTTCCCATTCCACCGAGGGGTTGGCAAGAAACTTTCCGGTTTGGGCCTCCAACTTTTGAGCATCGGTCATTTTCGTGTTGGCTTGCAATGACTTGTTGTTGGTTTCAATGCTTCTCAGCACTTGATCGATGCTGCTTTGGGCTCTCGTGGTGAGAGTACCCAAAAGCATCAATCCGAGTATGTACAATTTATATGTTTTCATTTCTTTATTTTCAAAAGGTTACATTTCCAGATTCTCGATCTCTTTCTGTTTGTGATTAAGTAACAAGTACATGATCGGAACGACAAAACCGTTTAATAAAGTAGAGCTTAATAATCCACCTAGAATTACTTGGGCCATGGGGCTTTGGATTTCATTACCCGGAAGGTCACCGCCTACGGCTAACGGAATCAAGGCTAAAGCAGAAGTTAAGGCTGTCATCAAGATCGGATTCAACCGGTCAAGTGAACCGAGAACAACGCTATCATGCAAAGACATACCTTCCGAGCGCAGGTGATTGTAGTGAGATACGAGTAATATACCGTTTCGGGTAGCGATACCAAACAGGGAGATAAACCCGATGATGGCCGGAATACTGATGATTCCCGATGTAAACCAGATACTTAGTATTCCTCCGATAATTGCTAACGGTAAGTTCAACATGATGATACTGGATAGAGGCATACTATGGAACTCGTTGAACAATAATAGGAAGATCAATAATATGGAAATTACCGAGGTTAGGAACAACGTGCGAGATGCAGCTTGTTCGCTTTCGAATTGTCCACCGTATTCCACGTGATAACCTTCCGGCAGGGTAATTTGTTCCCCTACTGTCTTTTGGATGTCTTTTACCACACCGTTCAAATCACGTCCGGCAACATTGGCGGAAACAACGATTTTTCGTTGCACGTTTTCACGGCTGATGGTGTTCGGACCTACCAAAGGAAGGATTTCAGCCACGTAGTGAAGTGGAACTTTCTGTCCGTTGGCGTCAATCATTAAATTACCGATCTGTTCCATGTTAGCTTTGTCATCATCATGTACTTTTACGGTGAGGTCGAACACTTTACCGCCTTCGTACACTTGTGACACGACTTTACCAGAAAGAGCTACGTTAATGAATTCTGAGAATTCAGGCAGAGGAATTCCATATTTGGCGAGCATATCCCGTTTGGGTTTGATCTGCAACTGGGGACGTTCAATTTGTTGTTCCAAAGTCAAATCGGCAATTCCGTCAATTCCTTGAATGGCCTCTTTGATTTGTCCACCGATGTTATATAATTTGTTTAGGTCGTTTCCGAATAGTTTGATGGCAATATTCGCTTTTGTACCGGAAAGCATGGCATCAATACGGTGAGAGATCGGCTGACCGATTTCGATGTTCACTCCCTTTAGTTCTCCCAGTCGTTGACGTACGTCAGCCAAGAATTCATCCCGAGAACGTTCGTCCAGTTCGAAGGGTGCTTCCATTTCAGAAACGTTTACTCCAAGGGCGTGTTCATCCAATTCGGCACGTCCGGTTTTGCGGGCCACGGTTTGTATTTCCGGAATATCCAGAAGGATCTTTTCTGCCATACGTCCCATGTTATCAGATTCTTCGAGGGAGATTCCCGGCATGGTACTGATGTTAATCGTGAGTGATCCTTCGTTGAATGGGGGTAGGAAGCTACGTCCCAGTCCGGTCATGATGATAATCGTGAAAATTAACAGGGCAGCACTCGTCCCGATAACTACTTTCTTGTGGCGGAGAGCCCATTCCAATGCTTTCTTATACCATACTTTTAAGGTGCGAGACACGAAAGGTTCTTTCTCGTTTTTCTTCAGCGCCTTTTTGGTGGTTAGCATATAACTACACAGTACCGGGGTCAAGGTTAATGCCACAACTGTTGAGGCGAATAGGGCCACGATAAATGCGATACCCAGCGGAATCAACATACGTCCTTCCATTCCGGAAAGGAAGAATAATGGCAAGAAACAAGCCACGATAATCAGTGTCGAGTTCAGAATCGGCATACGTACTTCGCGGGAGGCTTCGAACACGACTTTCAGCGAGGAAAGTCTTTCTTCTGCGGGCTTTAATTGATTTTCCCGTAGTCGCTTGTACACGTTCTCCACATCGACAATGGCATCGTCCACAAGTGAACCGATGGCAATGGCAAGTCCTCCTAAACTCATCGTGTTAATTGTCAGGCCAAGCCCGTGAAGGGTTAGAATGGCAACCAGCAAGGATAGGGGAAGGGCAACTAGCGAAATAATCGTGGTACGCACGTTCATTAAGAAGAAGAAAAGCACGACAACCACGAAAATAGCTCCCTCGAACAGTGCTTTCTGTATGTTAGAAATAGAACTTTCGATAAAGCGGGATTGACGGAATATGTCGGAAGAGATTTTCACATCAGACGGTAATGTCTTTTGTAGGTCCACGATGGCCTGATCCAGTTTATCGGTTAGCTCCAGCGTGTTCGTGTTCGGTTGTTTCGTGATGGTTACCAGTACGGCAGGTTTTGCTCTTTCGGAGGCAAGCCCCAGTTTCGGTTCTTTCGGTCCGATTTGTACGGTTGCGATGTCCGATAATAAAACCGGAACGTTGTTCACGGTTTTTACCACACCTTTACCGATTTCTTCTACGTCATTTGTTGCCAAAAGACCTTGCACAATGTACTCGTTACCATATTCGTATAGAATACCTCCCGTGGAGTTCTGATTCATGTTATCCACGACGGTCAACACTTCATCCATGCTGATCCCGTAATGTTTCATCCGTGCGGGATCAAGAAGAATTTGGTATTCCTTGATGTCACCACCGATCACAGCGACCTGTGCTACTCCACCCGTGGATAACAAGCGGGGCCGTATCGTCCAGTCGGCAATCGTCCGTAAATCCTGTAAAGAAGTACTATTGGCAGTTAACCCGAAAATCATCATTTCTCCCAAGATGGAAGATTGCGGTCCAAGGGTAGGTTGCCCCACGTTACTCGGTAAAACATCTCCCAACGTGGATAGTTTTTCAGACACGATCTGACGGGCCGTGTAAATATTGGTACCCCAATCAAATTGTACCCAGACTACCGAGAATCCGGTTGTAGAGGATGAACGTACGCTTTTCACGTCCGTGGCTCCATTGACTGCCGTTTCGATCGGGAAGGTTACCATACGCTCTACTTCTTCGGGAGCCATTCCTTGTGCTTCGGTCATAACTACCACCGTGGGTGCGTTCAAATCCGGGAATACATCCACTTCCATTTTATGCGCCGTGTAGGACCCCCATAGGAGCAAAGCTATCGATGCGATCATTACCACCAGCCGGTTATGTAATGAATATTGTATAATCTTATTCAGCATCCGTGATTAATTTTAGATTTAAAATTTTAGATTTCAGCCACACAAGGCTGATGTTTTTGTCCCAAACTCTAAATTAAACTTTTAGTTTTTATCTTCTAACTTTTAGTTTATCAGTGTTCATGGCTATGTCCGTGAGGAATTGCTCCAGATGCAGAGGCCATTTTGACTTGATAGGCTCCTTGAGTTACGACACGGTCTCCGGGGTGCAGGCCTTTGATGATCTGTACCTCTTTACCGTTGTTGGCACCTAATGCAACTTCTTGTTTACGATAGCCTTCCTCGTCAATTTGCACGTACACGTAGTAGATTCCCATCTCGTTGGTCAATGCGGACACGGGGATGGATAATGTGTTTTCAATCGGGGATGAAATAAGATATACTTCTACGAAGGACCCCGGGATCACTTCGCCTTTATTGTCAAATTCGAAAAATACGGGGATAAAGAATGAATTCTCGTTGGACGTTTTTCCGAAAGAGAGCAAGCGTCCGTTTAGGTCTTCCAAGGAGTAAACTTTATTATCGTACGGGGTCTTGAAATTAGCGCTCTTTACGGATTGCATGGCATTGTAGTATCTTTGGGATACTTCGGCCCGGAGTACTAGGCGTTGGTTTTGAGAAACCGTTGCTAACGGTTGGCCGACCGTGATGTATTCTCCTTCTTTTACAAGAATGTTTTTCATGTGTCCGTTGATCGGGGCGTTTACACTGACTCCCTTTGCCGTTTTGTTATTGGATACGGCGTTATAAGCTGTTTTTGCGTTCTCGAATTCCAGCTTGGTACTTTCGAATTCCTTTTGAGATATGATTTTGTCCTTTACAAGAGCCTCGGCACGGTCATAGCTGGCTTTAGCTGCCTCGTAAGTTGCTTTTACTTTCGTGTAGTAATCTCCTTCTGCGATGTCCTTTGAGGAAATCTGGAACAGGGATTGTCCTTTTTGAACCTTTGTCCCTTCCGTTAATTTGTTGGAAGAGAAGGAAACGACGCCATTGCTGGTGGCGACGATGACAGCCTCATCACCGGGAGCGGCAAGCACTTGTCCTGTTGTTTTAACTACTTGATTAAAAGAGGCGGGTTGAATTTCCCGTACTTCGAAAGTGGTTTTAGCAGCTTGGGCTTTCGGGAAAATGATCTCGTCACTGTGTTTTGTTTCTTTACTTTCGTGATTGTGACCGGCGTGTTCCTCTGCCGTTTCATGTTCATGATCGTGTCCCTCATGTTCGTGATTATGTCCTTCGTGGCTATGGTCATGTCCTGCGTGAGTCTCCGTTGCAGAGTGAGTGTGTTTATCTTGTGATGATTGGTTTTTGCATCCCCATAAGGAGATCGCTAATATTGTAATAGCATAAATAATTGTTCTCATAAATAAATGATTTAATGTTGAGAATAAAACAATAAATAATAATTGTCCGGTTTACACTGGGCGAGTAATTCTATATTTAAGCTATTACGGTAGGAGGAGCCCTGCCGGCAGAGGTGATGCTCCACGTGATCGAGTGGAGACGTTCCCGGTAAAATATGGGTGGAACTTCTTTAGGTATTCCGAGAAGTAATAACGAGTGATCTAACCCGGCAAGGGGCAGTATGGATTGGAATGGTTGATCCGGGATGATATTCGGACAACAATTACACTCGTCATGATGTTGTTTTACAATACTTGTCTGGAATAGTAATCTGACTTCACATTCACCCTCGGTAGGAGTTGAGTCATGTTCATTGTGACATTCTTTTTCGATGAACGAACTGTGTTCATGTGTGGGCGTGAAACAGATTAATTTGCCGTGGTGATGATGAGGCATAATAGACGACAGTAGCATAATCATGCTAGCAAAAATAAGCGGGATAATAGCTATCTGTCGTTTCCTCATGGTTTACAAACCTTTAATCGATACAAACATAGTTTTTTGTGTGCGAATTTGCAAATCTTCACACAAAGTTTAATAAAACATTAACTATTTCTGCATCTGTTTCTCGAAACCTTTCAGCATCAATTCTGCGGATGCTGGGTTCGTTGCTAATGGAACATTGTGAACGTCACATACGCGCATTAACATTTGTACGTCCGGTTCGTGAGGGTGTTTCCCAAGCGGGTCTCGGAAAAACAGCACCATTTGTACTTTATGTTCTGCCACTTGTGCTGCAATTTGGGCATCTCCCCCGAGTGGACCGGAAAGAAGGCGTTCAACTTTTAACCCGGCAGCCTGTGCGTGTTTCCCGGTAGTCCCGGTAGCAATGATCTCTATGTTTGCCGAGTGCATGAATTCATAATGTCTGTTTAGGAAAGCAACCATATCTGCTTTTTTCCCGTCATGTGCGATTACTGCTAGTTTCATCTTCATGTTATTTTAAAGTCATACAAATATATAAATATGTAAGTGAAAACCGGAAAGCTAAAAACTAAAAGTTTTGGTTGATTTCAGTATCGTATCTGTTTTCTTGAAGAAATTCTTGCTTTTCGTCAGGTGAAAATCTTTCATAATACTATCTGCCAAATTTTCCGGTACCACGTAATAACGCCGCCGCCCTTCCTCGTAGGGACGGTACATGTAAAATTTAATCGGCTCCATCTGATAACGTACAGGATGGTTCTGAGGTTTCGTTAAAGTCACTCGAATACATATTCCTCCTTCTGTTCCTTGTTGGGATTGGTTGGAAATAAAGTTGCCCAGAGAGAAAACGGTAACGCCTAGTGTATCTTTGTTCGAGGTATAATATTCTATCGGCTGGACCACGTGGGGATGTGAACCGATGACCATATCAGCTCCTTGTTCATGCAACCATTTACTTAATGCTCTCTGTTCCTTGTTTGGAAAGTTATGGTATTCATACCCCCAGTGCATGAAGGCAATGATGTTGGTAGCCGTGTCCCGGTGGGCCAGTTGAATGTCTTGTTTTATGGCGGTTGTGTCAATGTGCGGGACGACAAAACCTTTCGGAACGGGGAGGCCATTTGTCCCGTACGTGTAGTTGAGTAGTGCTATTTTGAAACCGTCTTTTTGAAGATAGAGCGGGTGCCTCTTTTTGTAATTGAGGGTATCTGTGAATGTTCCTGTGTGTGGGATTCCTAATGAGTCCAAATAATAGATGGTATTAGTGATCCCTTTCCCGAGTTGGTCACAACTATGGTTGTTGGCGGTAACAAATGTTGTTACTCCCAGTTGATGGAGGTCACGTGCGATTTGCCAGGGAGAGCAGAATCGGGGATAACCGGAAAAGTCTTTATTCCCCAAGGTTGTTTCCAGATTGGCAATGACGAAATCGGCATCTGCCCAGTAAGGAGCGATGTACTTGAAACATTTTTGGTACTTGTAGTCTTTTTCCGATGGTTCGTGTGCGCTATATATCTGCGGAAGGTGTTGGATGATGTCCCCGCAAAACAAGAGGGTCAGCGTTTGTGATGGGTGGGGCAATTTCAGCGAGTAATCGGTTTGTACGGGTGGTTTCTTCTCTTTACAAGACGTGAACAACAGGAAGACAATACAGAACAAAAGAATTCGGTTGTAGTGCATGTATTTTTATTCTTTCTAGTTGATCTATGGGGAAGAGAGATAAAAAAAGCCGTCCGAAGACGGCTTTTTGATTATTTCGTTAATTCGAATTCAAATTCTTCTTCGGCAGGAGGGATACATTGTCCGCCGGAGCAAGCCATATATTCCACATAGCCTACTAATTTAGCTTTGTCTCCTTTCAGTTTTACCCGTTGTACGAAAGTCACGGTTCCTTCGAAATATTTCAATTCCATATTGAAGGCTTCGCTCTTTTCTGTTTTAGGTTCTGTGGTTGCTTTAAATTCTCCTACTAATTCAATGTCTTTTGTCTCATCTTCATCTATATTGAAAGTTGTAGGAAGAGGTCCGTTCTCCGGTAATTTGGTGTCATACAGATGCCAACCGCTTTCAACAGTAGCTTTACAGATGATGTCATAAACACCTTCGCTTACTTTCTTGAAAGAAATTTGCCATTTCACTGGTTTTAATACCTGTGAATTTGCAGCCCCAACCATTAAGGTTAATATTGCTGTAAGAATTAATAGTCTTTTCATGAATAAATTAAATTAGTTTTTAAAATAATTTCTCTCTAAAATTTAGTGATGCAAAGTACAAAATTATCGAGAGAAACTATGTTAGCTTATAGTTAAATTTTTTATAATGTTTTTTTCACGGCCACTTCTTCAAAGCTTTCGATGAAATCTCCTGTCTGAATATCGTTGTAATTATTGATGTTCAAACCACACTCGAATCCCTTGGACACTTCTTTCACGTCATCCTTGAAACGTTTCAAGGATCCCAGTTCTCCGGTGAAGATCACGATACCATCCCGAATCACGCGTACTTTTGAAGAACGGGTAATCTTTCCGTCTCTCACGATACATCCGGCAATCGTTCCCACCTTAGTAATCTTGAATGTTTCAAGCACTTCCACGGTAGAGGTGATCTCTTCTTTGAATTCCGGGGATAACATACCTTCCATGGCGGATTTGATTTCCTCGATAGCCGTGTAGATAATAGAGTAAAGTCGGATGTCGATTTCCTCTTTCTCTGCCAGTTTTCTGGCGCCCATGGAGGGACGTACTTGGAATCCGATGATGATAGCGTTTGATGCGGCAGCCAACATAACATCGCCTTCGGAAATTTGCCCCACGGCTTTGTGGATCACGTTCACTTGGATTTCCGGGGTTGACAACTTGATCAAAGAGTCGGACAAAGCCTCGATAGAACCATCCACGTCTCCTTTCACGATGATGTTCAACTCCTGGAAGTTTCCGATGGCAATACGTCTACCGATTTCGTCCAGCGTGATATGTTTCTGGGTACGTAACCCTTGTTCGCGTTGCAGTTGTTCTCGCTTGTTAGCCAAAGCACGGGCGTCTTTCTCGTTACCCATGACGTTGAATTTGTCTCCGGCCTGTGGAGCCCCGTTCAGACCGAGTATCAATGCCGGGCAGGATGGTCCAGCCTCTTCCATTTTACTTCCGCGTTCGTTGAACATAGCTTTCACGTGGCCGAAATATTGTCCGGCTAGTACCACGTCTCCAATGCGTAACGTTCCGCTTTGTACGAGTACGGTTGCCACGTATCCCCGTCCTTTATCCAGCGAGGACTCGATGATTGAACCGATCGCTTTCCGTTTCGGGTTAGCCTTTAACTCTAGGATTTCTGCCTCAAGTAACACTTTCTCCAGAAGTTCTTCTACGTTCAAGCCTTTCTTGGCTGAGATTTCCTGACATTGGTATTTACCACCCCACTCCTCTACGAGGTAGTTCATGGCAGCCAGTTCTTCCCGGATCTTGTCGGGGTTAGCTCCCGGTTTATCAATTTTGTTTATTGCGAATACAATGGGTACTCCTGCTGCGCTGGCATGATTGATTGCCTCAACAGTCTGTGGCATGACGTTATCATCGGCTGCAATAATGATGATGGCAATATCTGTTACCTGGGCACCTCTAGCACGCATGGCGGTAAACGCCTCGTGTCCTGGGGTATCTAGGAATGTCACGGTTCTTCCGTCGGCAAGTTTCACGCTGTAAGCTCCGATGTGTTGGGTGATTCCTCCTGCCTCTCCAGCAATCACGTTTGCTTTACGGATATAATCCAGTAAAGATGTTTTACCGTGGTCAACGTGTCCCATAACTGTCACGATCGGCGGACGGGATTCCACGTGTTCCTCCTGCTCGTCTTCATCCTCGTCAATGGCCTCCTGAATATCTACGCTCACAAATTCGACATCAAATCCGAATTCTTCTGCCACGATATTAATGGTTTCTGCGTCTAGACGTTGGTTAATGGACACGAACAAGCCCAAGGACATACAAGTTGAGATAATATCTGCCACGGAAATATCCATCATGGTTGCTAACTCGCTAACTGTAACGAATTCCGTGAGTTTAAGGATACTCTTTTCCAGCTCTGCCTGCTCCATTTCAGCCTGCATCTTCTGGTGTACGGCATCTCGCTTGTCTCTCCGGTGTTTGGAACTCTTGGTTTTTCCCTTGTTCCCCAAACGGGCAAACGTGTCTTTGATTTGCTTTTGTACGTCTTCTTCAGAAATTTCAGCCTTGCTGGCTTTCTTTTTCTTTATCTTCTTTATTTTCTTTTTGCTTTCTTCCTGTTTGGCGGTTTTAGAAACTTCAATGTTGATTTTCTCGTCTTTTTTCAGAATACGTTTTCTTTTTTTACGAGTTTCCGATTCATCTGAATCTTCTTCACCTTCGTTTATCACGATATTTTTCTTGATCACGATATCATCCGTACTCTTGGGAGGAACCAAAGATTTTTTCTTGAGTTCCCGTTTGTCCCTTTCTCTTTCTTGTTTGCTTTTTTTCGGGGGCCGGGTACGCTGATTGATCGCATCCAGATCGATTGTTCCGACAACCTTCACGTCTTTAATCGCCGGGGTCGGTGATTTGTAGCTTACTTCCCTGTCGATTCTGTTGGAATAATCTTCAGACGGGGCTTTTTCCTCTTGACGGGTTTCAACTTTCGGTTGCTTGATGATCGTTTTCGGAGTTCTGGCAACAGGAGCCTGAGTTTCTTCCCGTTCTTGCTTTTGTGCAACTACGGGAGTTTCTTTTACCTGAGGTTCTGCCGGTTTTTCTTCTTTCTTTTCCTCGATCTTCACCTCTTTTACCTCCTCAACCTTCTCTTCCGTTTTTTGTTGTTTATTCAGTCTGTTCAGGTCGATGTGATCCACGACCTTAATTTTATTTTCCAGTTTAATCTCGTCTTTTATAGATATAAATTCCGGAGCGTGTTCCTCCGTGCCATTGTTCATGTTATCAATGGTAACCGTTTCTTTTTTTAACCGTGTATTTTTTAAATCTACCCGATTGGATTCTTTTTTAGCCTCGCTATCGGTAGAAAACTCTTTCGCTACTAAAGAGTACTGGTCATCTGTTAATTTCGCGTTTGGATCAGATGAAATCTTAATCCCCTTTTCCTGCAAGTAATCCACTATTGTGGACAAACCTACGTTAAATTCTCTAGCAACTTTACTTAGTCTAACTGCCATATTAAGATTTTATTTTACAAGCATTATAACCTTGAGCGTTCCTTATTCAAATTCGGCTCTTAATATTTTGAGAACATCCCTGATGGTCTCTATCTCAAGATCAGTCCTGCTCTCTAATTCTGATTCACTTAACTCTAACACGCTCTTTGCCGTGTCACAACCCACGCGTTTCAGTTCCTCGATTACCCATGGTTCGATCTCGTCGGAGAATTCTTCCAGGTTAACGTCTTCTTCCTCTGCGGTTTCAAGTTCACGATAAACATCGATCTCGTAGCCCGTGAGCTGGCTGGCTAGTTTGATATTCAAACCGCCTTTACCGATGGCCAAGGAAACTTCCTCCGGGTTCAGGTAAACGTTCGCTCTCTTGTTTGCCTCGTCCATTTCGATTTTGTTGATCTTGGCCGGGTTCAACGCGCGGGTGATGTATAGTTGGATGTTGTTCGTGTAGTTAATCACGTCTATATTTTCGTTTCTCAGTTCCCGGACGATTCCATGTATACGTGAACCTTTCATTCCGACACAAGCACCCACCGGGTCGATACGGTCATCGTATGATTCAACGGCCACTTTGGCGCGTTCTCCCGGAACACGTACCACGTTTTTAATCGTAATTAAGCCATCAAATATTTCCGGAACCTCGTTCTCGAACAATCTTTCAAGGAATACGGGTGATGTACGGGAAAGGATGATGTACGGGGAGGCGTTTTTCATTTCCACGCGAATAACGACTGCCCGGATGGTATCTCCTTTCTTGAAGAAATCACTGGGGATTTGTTCCTGTTTTGGGAGGATCAGCTCGTTGCCCTCGTCATCCAGTACCAAAATCTCTTTTTTCCATACTTGGTAAACCTCTCCGGTCACGATCTGGCCCACTTTCTCTTTGTATTTGGTGAAGATGTGATCTTTCTCCAGTTCAAGAATCCGGGCTGAAAGGTTTTGTCTTAAAGCCAGCACGGAACGGCGTCCGAAATCCTTGAATTTCACCTCGTCGGTCACTTCTTCTCCCACCTCGTAGTCGGCATCGATTCTCTTTGCTTCCGTCAGGGAAATTTGGGTATTCGGGTTTTCGAAGGCGTCGTCTTCCACCACGATACGGTTTCTCCAGATTTCCAAGTCACCCTTGTCGATATTTATAATGATGTCAAAATTCTCGTCTGTCCCGTAACGTTTGATAAGCATGTTTCTGAAAATATCTTCCAACACTCTCATCAAGGTTGCCCTGTCAATATTTTTAAGCTCTTTAAATTCCGCGAATGAATCTATCAAATTAATGGCTTCCATTTTTATTTTATGTATTTAGAAAACAACAATATCTTTAACCTCCTTTATGTCTGTAAAATGAATCTCTTTCTCCACTTTGACGATGCTTTTCTTCTTCTTCCCTTCCACGGCCATTTTTTCTTCACATTCGATCACGATTCCCGTGTTGGAATGGGATTTTAATATTCCTTGTAATTTTTCCCCGTTTTGCAGTTTCACCTCCACTTGGTTACCCAAGTTTTTCTCGTATTGCTGGGTTACTTTGAAGGGGTAACCGATTCCGGCACTCGAAACGGTTAACTCGAAATCCTCGGTATCTCGATCCAGTTTTGCGTCCAATTGTTTGCTGAGGGTCACGCAGGAATCCACGTTAATGCCCTTCAGGGAGTCGATGTAGACCTCGATCGAGTTGTCCGGAGATACTTTCAAGTCCACCAGAAACAAATCTGTCCCCTGCAGTATTGTTTCGATAATGTCTTTTATTTCCTCTGTACTTTTCATTCTACTCTTTAATCTAAGATAACAGAAGAGGGGACTAATCGCCCCCTCGTTTGTTAATAACCGAGTGCAAAGATACAATTAATTATTTTTAATCCAAAGAGTTCCAGTGGAAAATAGGTGAGGGCGGGATATTTTTCCGGGGCGACCATTTCTGAGAAAGAGGTTTTATAGCAATGGAAATCGTGTTGAAAACAAGCCTTTAAGCCTTGATATGTATGGTTTTAAATATTAGTATGGAAACATATTTGTCACATTTTCTATATAGTTCCAAATAAAATTTGTAAGTTTGCCGAAATTTTTTGAATTATGGAGTTTAAAGCAAAGGACATAGCAGCTCTATTAAGCGGGGTTGTCGATGGAGACCCCGAGATTTCTGTAAATAACGTATCTAAAATAGAGGAAGGAAAGCCGGGAACGTTGGCTTTTTTAGCTAATCCTAAATACGAACATTATATCTACACGACGCAAGCATCGATCGTGTTAGTGAATAAAACATTCGAACCCGCGCACGAGTATTCCTGTACTTTGATCCGGGTGGAATCGGCTTATGATGCCATTGCAACATTACTGCAAATGTATGATGATATGAAGCCGAAACCAGTAGGAATAGAACAACCTTCTTATATCAGTGATAGTGCCACGATCGGGGAAAAACCTTACATCGGGGCATTTGCATATATAGGGAGAGGTGCGAAAATCGGGAATAACGTGAAAATATATCCTCAGGCCTATATCGGTGACGGTGTGGTTATCGGGGATAACACGATTATTTATGCCGGGGTAAAGATTTACACGGGATGCGTGGTCGGGAAATCCTGTATCCTTCATGCCGGAGTGGTACTGGGAGCTGACGGTTTCGGATTCGCTCCGGAAGGGGATCATTACAAGAAAATCCCGCAGATCGGTAACGTGTTGCTGGAAGACGACGTGGAGATCGGGGCGAATACTTGTATCGACCGGGCTACCATGGGATCTACGATTATTAAAAAGGGAGTTAAACTCGATAATTTAGTCCAGATTGCACATAACGTGGTGGTGGGTGGTAACACAGTTATCGCAGCCCAGTCTGGGATTGCCGGGACGACAAAAGTAGGTGAGAATTGCGTGTTCGGCGGACAAGTGGGTATTGTCGGTCACTTGAATATCGGATCGGGGACGCAGATTGCAGCCCAGAGTGGTATAACTTCCAACATTCCGGAAAAATCTGTCCTGCGCGGATCGCCTGCATTCGATTATCCGAAATACCAAAAATGTTATGTCATGTTCCGTAAATTACCGGAGCTATACGGGCAAATAAAAGATTTAGAGAAAGAAGTAAATAAATTAAAATCAGAATAAAATGTCAGTAAAGCAAAGAACTTTAAAGAGTGAATTTTCTTTGAATGGAAAAGGCTTGCACACCGGGAAACAGGTGACTGCGACCTTTAAACCAGCTGAAGAGAACTTTGGCTATCGAATACGTCGAATGGATTTGGAGGGATCTCCTGAAATTCCAGCTTTGGCTGAATATGTAAAATTAATGGATCGTGCCAGTTGTCTTGAAAAAGACGGCGTGTGCGTGTTCACCATGGAGCATGCGATGGCAGCTCTTTACGGGAGTGGAATTGACAACTGCCTGATCGAGTTGAGCGGGGAAGAATTCCCGATCTTGGATGGTAGTGCTAAATATTACGTGGAAGAGATAGAGAAAGTAGGTTTTGAAGAACAAAAAGCTGATAGACGCTACTTTACAGTGAAAGAGCAAATGGAATTTTGTAGTGAGGACGGGCAGACGAAAATCACGTTATTGCCGGACACCGACTATAATATAAATTTGGTCGTTGCTTACGATTCTCCTTACTTGCAAATGCAGTATGCTACTTATTCTGAAAAAGTAACCGATTTTGCGAAAGAGATTGCCCCGTGTCGGACATTCGTGTTCCTGCGCGAGCTGGAAATGCTTTTGCAGCACAATCTGATCAAAGGCGGGGATTTGGATAATGCGATTGTGATCGTTGATCGTGAAATTTCTCAAGAAGAGGTGAACCGTCTGGCTAAATTGTTCAACCACGATTCTATCGAGGTGAAACAGGGTATTTTGAATAATTTGGACCTGTACTTTGACAATGAACCGGCTCGTCATAAATTGCTGGATGTTATCGGGGATCTGTCTTTATGCGGGCGTTTTATCAAGGGACGTGTTATCGCGGAGAGACCGGGTCATAAAGCAAACACTAGCTTGGCCAAGAAAATGTGTAAGGCCATCACGCAGGCGGAAAGAGAAGATGTTCGTCCCGACGTGGACACGACGGCCGAACCGTTAATGGATGTGAATAAGGTGAGAGCCTTGTTGCCTCATCGTCCTCCTTTCCTGTTGGTTGATAAGATTTACGAGGTGACGGATGACATCGTGATCGGTTGCAAGAATGTCACCATGAACGAACCTTTCTTCGTGGGGCACTTCCCGGAAGAACCGGTAATGCCGGGCGTGCTAATCGTGGAAGCGATGGCGCAATGCGGGGGAATTCTAGTGTTGAATCAGGTGGAAGATCCGGAGAACTATTCCACCTATTTCGTGAAAATAGATGGAATCAAATTCCGTCATAAAGTTGTTCCGGGCGATACGCTAGTCTTTAAGCTGGTGAAGATTGCTCCTATCCGTCGCGGGATCGTGACGATGAGAGGGTACGCTTTTGTCGGTAAAACGTTAGTTTGTGAAGTGGGTGAATTCATGGCCCAGGTTGCAAAAACGAAAAAATAGTGATAAGCTTGTACTTAAAATGTAACTATTATATTGTAATTAAATAAAAAAAACGAATGAAACAACCGTTAGCTTATGTTCATCCTGAAGCTCAGATCGCGGATAACGTGGTGATTGAGCCTTTCGTGACAATTGATAAGAATGTTGTCATTGAGGAGGGAACAAGAATTGGTTCGAATGTCACTATCCTGGAGGGAGCGCATATCGGGAAAAATTGTAAGATTTTTCCGGGGGCTGTTATTTCTGCCATTCCTCAGGATCTTAAATTCAAGGGAGAAAAGACAATCGTCGAGATTGGTGATAACACGACCATCCGGGAGTGTGCGACTATAAATAGAGGTACTGCCGCTAAGGGGGTAACTAAAGTCGGGAGCAATTGTTTGATCATGGCCTACGTGCATATTGCGCATGATTGTGAGATAGGGGATAATTGCATTATCACGAATGCTTGTCAGTTGGCCGGTGAGGTCGTTGTGGATGATTTCGCTATTATCGGTGGAATGTCTGCCGTGCATCAGTTCGTACATATCGGTCGTCACGTGATGATTCAAGGTGGCTCTTTGATTGGTAAGGACGTACCTCCTTACGTGAAAGCCGGGAGATTACCTTTATCTTATGCGGGAGTGAATTCGATCGGTTTGCGCCGTCGCGGATTCGTGAACGAAAAAATCAACGAGATTCAGGATATATACCGGATACTTTTCCAATCCGGGTTGAATAATTCTGACGCAGTGGAACGAATCGAGGCCGAGATGCCGGCATCCAAAGAACGTGACGAGATCATTATGTTCGTACGTAACAGCAAACGGGGTGTCATGAAAGGCTATATGGGGTAAAAATCCAAAGCATTAAAATATCTATTCTGGAACCCGGTCTCTGTGTGGCCGGGTTCTGTTTGTTTATTCTTGACAGTTGAAATACGGATGTAAGGGAAGATATGGTGATGGGAGAGAGAAGGGCAATAAAAAAAGCACTCCTTGCGAAGTGCTTTTTTGCTGTTCTAATCCTGGAATTATAATTTCGGACCTGCGGCAACCAATGCCTTTCCGGCCTCGTTTCCTTCGAACTTCTTGAAGTTCTTGATGAAACGTTCTGATAAGTCTTTTGCTTTGGTTTCCCATTCGCTGGCGTTACTGTATGTGTCGCGAGGATCAAGGATCTTCGGATCAACTCCCGGCAACGCGGCTGGAACCTCGAAATTGAAGAACGGGATTGTTTTGGTCGGGGCTTTATCAATAGAGCCATCCAAAATAGCGTCGATAATACCGCGAGTATCTTTAATAGAGATACGTTTACCTGTTCCGTTCCATCCGGTGTTTACCAAGTATGCTTTTGCTCCTGTTCTCTCCATTTTCTTAACCAGTTCTTCTGCATATTTTGTCGGGTGTAATGACAGGAATGCAGCTCCGAAACAAGCAGAGAAAGTCGGAGTCGGTTCCGTAATACCGCGCTCCGTTCCGGCCAGTTTTGCCGTGAATCCGGACAAGAAATAGTATTTCGTTTGTTCCGGGGTCAAGATGGATACCGGAGGTAATACTCCAAATGCGTCTGCTGACAAGAAAATAACCTGTTGTGCAGCCGGACCTTTAGAGATCGGTTTCACGATGTTCTTGATATGATAGATTGGGTAAGAAACACGAGTGTTCTCGGTAACAGATTTATCATTGAAGTCGATCTTTCCGTTAGCGTCTACGGTAACATTCTCCAACAAAGCGTCACGTTTGATGGCGTTATAGATGTCCGGTTCTGCTTCCTTGCTCAAGTTGATAACTTTAGCGTAGCATCCGCCTTCGTAGTTGAACACGCCTTCATCATCCCATCCGTGTTCGTCGTCACCGATCAAAAGACGTTTCGGGTCAGTTGATAACGTGGTTTTACCTGTTCCCGACAGCCCGAAGAAGATAGCCGTGTTTTTACCTTCCATGTCCGTGTTGGCAGAGCAGTGCATAGATGCGATTCCGCGTAACGGGTTCAGATAGTTCATGATAGAGAAGATACCTTTCTTCATTTCACCACCGTACCAAGTGTTCAAAATTACTTGCTCTTTGGTTTTCAAGTTGAATACGGTAGCTGTTTCGGAGTTCAAACCTAATTCTTTGAAGTTTTCAACTTTAGCTTTGGCAGCGTTGAAAGAAACGAAATCCGGTTCCCCGTAATTCGCTAGTTCTTCTTCTGTCGGACGGATGAACATATTTTTCACGAAGTGAGCTTGCCATGCCACTTCCATGATGAAACGAACTTTCAGGCGGGTTCCTGCGTTGGCCCCGCAGAACGTGTCAACCACGTACAGTTTTTTGCCGGACAATTGTTTCACGGCTTTTGCCTTCAAATCTGCCCATGCTTCTTCCGAACAAGGTTTGTTGTCGTTCTTGTATTCGTCAGAAGTCCACCATACAGAATCCTCGCTGGCCTCGTTCTTTACAAAGAATTTATCTTTCGGTGAACGTCCGGTGTAGATTCCGGTCATCACGTTAACTGCGCCAAGCTCGGTCAAATATCCTTTTTCGTACCCTTCCAGTTTCGGGTCTGTTTCTGCCTTGTACAATTCTTCATATGAGGGATTGTGAAGGATCTCTTTCACATCCGTGATTCCATAAATACTTAAATCTAATTTTGCCATAGCAATAAATTTATGTTAGAAATTAATTAATTCTTTTTTTCTTTAATTCGGCACAAAAATAGGAAACATTTTGATATAAAAGAATCAATTCCCCCTTTCCCTTGTCCGTTTATGTTTTATTAACACGTTCTTGTTTTTCTATTCTCTCAAGCATATGCTTACACGATCGTATACCTTTTGTACGTTCGTGTCCGTGAACTTGTCACGATCCATGTTTAGAATGTAACTATCGGTGAATGGGGAGTTTAGTTTTCGATCAATTCGACTCTTGCCGATGGCGGTTAGTGCCGCAACTTGAAGATAGGAATGATCGGAATTTAAATATTCATTTACCATTTGTTTCACGTTTTCCAGTTTCGAAAGAACCAATGTTCCGAAATATTCCGCTATCTCGAAGTTGTAACAGTGTTGTAATAATTGGGTAATTTTTTCTGTAATCAACTCTTGAACCGGAAATAAAAAACAGGCAACGATTTGTTCTTCTCGTTTCTTTGTTCCCCACAATAGTTGTGCCAATCTTAAATCGGGTTGGTATTGTCCGGCCAAGTTTTTAAGAGAGAGGTAACTTGCCCCGATCTGTCCCCGCGTGTCGGCTCCTATCCGTTCCATGCTGTCAAGACTTCTTCCGTTTTGTAACCGGAATATTCTTCGGCTGACTTCTTTAAAGAGTTGCTCTGTTTTTTTATCTATCGGGAAAACTTCCATCACCTCGTACTGTTTATTTAAAGTAAATGAAAATATTAGCATGTTTATACACGTGCAAAAATAGCTATAAAAAATGAAATCGTGGCGTCAGACGTTATGTTTTGTAGCATATTCAAACGTTTGTGTAGAAGATGATTAGTTTAAATAATCTGAATCTGTTAAATATTTATTAAGATTTCGGTAGAAAGGTAATCTTTGGGAGGATATAATTAATTTCGCTTTCACAAAGACCAATAGAACAAATTTAAAGGAATAAATGATGATCAAATGTTTTTTATGGTTCGTGCCCTGCCTTTTCGTGTTGGCCGGGTTTGCACAGAAAGCCAATTACAAGGAAGCCGAACGTTTTATGCGTGGGAATGCAGAAAAACTGGTAGGATCAACGAAAGTAAGTCCTCACTTTTTGAAGGAAAGCGATAAGTTTTGGTATAGTTACAAAACGGGCGATGGAACCCGTTATTATTTCGTTGACCCGAAGGCAAAGATTCACCGGGAGTTATTCGATCGGGAATTTATGACTGCCGAAATCAGCAAGTATACCCACGGACCGGTGAATTACAAAGAACTACCCGTGCGGGCATTGGCTTTTAAAGAAGATGAGAAGACATTGAAGTTTGAGGTGGATACTTTCCGTTTCGAGTATAACATTTATACCAATCAGTTGGTGAAAATAGATTCTGCCCGAAAGAAACCGGATACAACTCCCAAGAAATCGAACGGGTTGGAGGGAACGTATTCTCCGGATAGTACTTATATTGTTTATGCGAAAAGCCATAATCTCTATATGCTTTCCGTGAAAGATTCGGTGGAGACACAGATAACGACGGATGGAGAATTGAAGTATTCTTATGCCAGCTATGGTGCGGATACCACGAGTAAACGGGTGCCCGCACGGGTGACGTGGTTCGAGAATTCAGAACGTTTTTATGTGCGTCGTTCGGACCGGAGGAAGATCAAGACGCTTTATGTCGTTAATAATTTGAGTGTCCGTCCGATGTTGAACGAGTATGAATACGTGATGGCCGGGGATCAGGAGGTGCAACACGAGGAGTTGTTTCTGGTGGACACGACCGATAAGAAATTGATTAAAGTGCCGGTTGAGAAATGGCCGGATCAGACATTGAGATTGTTTACCCCGGGAGAAAAGGTCAATAGTCTTTATTTCTTGCGTAAGAAGAGGACTTGTGACGAGATCGATTTTTGTAAGGTGGATTTGAAAACAGGGGAGGTGAAGGTGTTGATTAACGAGATTAGTAAACCTTATTTCAATAATGATTTCTTCCATCTTTCCTTGTTGAACGAAGGGAAAGATATTATCTGGTGGTCGGAGAGAACGGGACACGGGCATTTCTATCATTACGATGGCGAGGGAAATCTGAAGAACGCGATTACTTCCGGGAACTGGACGGCCGGGAAGATGGTTAAGATTGATACCGTGGGACGTACCATTTATTTCGGGGCTTACGGGCAGGAGAAGGGAGCGTGTCCCTACTATGCCCGGGTGAATAAAGCCCGGATTGACGGGAATGGTCAAGTGGAGATGCTGACTCCCGAACAGGCCACTCACGAGGCTTATTTTTCGAAGTCCGGCCGTTATTTCGTGGATAATTATTCCCGGGCGGATTTGGAACCCCGGAGCGTGTTGCGGGATAACAAGGGGAAAGTGATCATGGAACTGGCGTCACCCGATCTGACCCGGCTTTACGAGACCGGGTGGAAGATGCCGGAGCCTTTCACGGTGAAGGCTGCCGATGGGCATACGGATTTGTACGGTTTTATGTGGAAACCTTTTGACTTCGATTCAACCCGGCGTTACCCGATTATTTCGTATGTTTATCCCGGACCGCAAACTGAGGCGATTCCGTTGGAGTTTTCCGTGACGGCAGCTTATAATGTCGGGTTGGCACAAATCGGTTTCGTGGTGGTAACTTTCGGTCACCGGGGAGGTAGTCCGATGCGTGATAAGTGGTATCACACGTTCGGGTATAATAATTTGAGGGATTACCCGTTGGCGGATGATAAATGCGGTATCGAGCAGTTGGCTGATCGTTTTTCTTTTATCGATAAATCCAAGGTGGGTATTTTCGGGCATTCCGGTGGAGGTTTCATGTCTACCGCGGCATTGTGTACTTATCCCGATTTCTACACGGCGGCTGTTTCGTCAGCGGGAAATCATGACAATAATATTTATAACCAATGGTGGGGAGAGACTCATCACGGGGTTCGGGAGGTTAAATCTTTCGAGAAGAAAACCGTGAAGGATTCCATCACGGGTAAGGATACCACGGTTTCCGTGGAGAAGATCAAGTTCGAGACGAAAATCCCGACGAATATCGAGCTGGCGAAGAATTTGAAAGGGTATTTGATGCTGGTGACGGGTGACGTGGATAATAACGTGCATCCGGCGAATACCTTGCGCATGGCAGATGCGTTGTTGAAAGCGGGAAAGAATTTTGACTTAGTGATTTTACCGGGACAAGCTCACAGTTTTATGGGCATACAACAGGCTTTCTATCAACGGAAGATGTGGTTCCACTTCGCGAAACACTTGCTGGGGGATTATTCGTCCGATCAGTTCCGGGAGATTGATGCTTATATGCGGTTGTGAGGAGGAGCTGGAATACGATCATTATTCCGTTGGCTATCTTTTGTCTATCGATAGGCTATGACAAGAATACTGCATCTTCACTGCAGGAACATAGCAAGAACAATCTCTTATGTATTTGCTGTGTTCCTGTCTTGTTATTGCTTGGTACTTGTCATAGTCTATCCCTAGTTTACCCGTGGAGCAATCAGGGACGAGCGTCGAATTGATGCTTGCACGAAGATGCTGTAATAAAAATAGGAAGGGGGAAAATGGATACCCCCTTCCCGCACGAAGTCTTTTCACTGGTTGCAATTGTGAAATGTAAGTCCGGACTTCGTGTTGGTCTGAACCAAGTCAACGATGAAAATTCTAAATTGTCTTATCTGATGTTGGGGTAAAAAGCAACAGAGAAAATAGCCGGATCAATGCAAGTTCCAGCTATTCCTGTTCCTATATCCCGGTCAATGAAAAATCCGGACCGAGCAAGTCAATCCGGAGTATGGCATAACGGCTCGGGATTGACTTAATTCATGGAAGTAGCGATCTGTCAACATGAAAAAAGCAACCCCACACCACTATAAGTATAATTCTGAAAAGAATATACGTGTAACAAACATGAGTGTTGCAACGATACAAGGTATGATTATTTTTGATTTATTACAAGTTATTGTGTCAATTTTTAGTTGTTTATTGTCGTATATAGATGTCGTTTTAGAGAGTTCGGTTGCTTTTTAATATTAGTTTAGTAGACGATATAATAGAAAAATAAATGCAGATAGGGGGTATATGGATCAAATATGATAACAATAAAGACGAGTTCAACTTGTCTTTATCTCGTCTGTAAATCGTCTTTGTCTCAGCTTTAATTACTTAACAGGGAATTATTACGGTAGTTTATGGGTTTGAAATTGAATACTAAATTGATGTTGGTTTTATGCAAGTGTTCTTTAGTCTAATCCATTGTATTCCATTCGATATAGGTCAAATCCTTTCGCCCAATAATCCTCTTTCACTTCATTCAATTCAAATCCCTGTTTCTCGTAAAATTTGTAGGCTAATTGGGACGTTCTGACGGTTATTTTTTGAATACTATCGATCGCTTTTATCTTTTCTATTCGGTATTTTAGTAACTGTGAGCCGAGAGATTTTCCTTGATATTCCGGGTGTAAAATATCCCAACTGATTTTTCCTGTTGTTTTATTGTCTTCAAAATTTATCCCACCACAACCCACGATTTGCCCATCAAAGAGCAAGACGTAATAGAGTTCCCTTTCGTGATGTAGGTAATAATTCAAGTCGGTTTCTTCGGTCGGGGCGAAGTATTTAGGTATGTTTAGCCTGATTAGGTTGATAACAGCATCTTTGTCTGTTGGTTCGTATTCCCGGATCGTAATCGAATGGTTCATCTTGTCTTTCTAAAGTTTTCAATAACGGTTCACCTCACAAAGATAGCGAATGTTTGAAAGAGGTTCAAAAATCGGGACATACTTGTCAAAAAGATATGCCCCAATTTTGTGTACTACGATTATTTAATGTACCTTATTCTTTCACCACGATGGTAAAAATGTCTTCGAGAATGTCTGAGTAGTCCTCGTTTTCCACCTGTAAGCTGATTTGATAAGTTCCTGCTGGGATGTTGTTGTAAACAGGAATATCAAAAGCACCGTTTCCCCGGACTGTAACCTCTTTCAGAAAAGCTACTTTGTCGCCATCGGTTGTTGTTACCTGCCGGATCGTGATGTAGATGGGTTGAGTTCCTTCCACTCCCTCGATGGGGGGAGAGACCACGTGTAAGGGGTCATTCGCATCTTGGGATTTCGTGACTTCCAGTACATTCGGATTATATTGAGCAGCCTCTGTTTCCAAATATCCTACTTTTACATCGTGGCAGGAAAATAGGGCAAGGCAGATAATGATAGATAATATGTATTTCATGTTCTTGTCGATTTAAAGTTTTTCAATTTTTTCAAGTTCTGTTTTGGGGACAAGGTCTCCTAACGTGTAATTGTAATTCAAAGAATGGACGACACCGGTCAGCGTTTCAATGTCCGGGGAGGCTAATGGTATTTGGGTGTCGGCATTCTTCGAGAATAGGTACAGGGTAACGGCTCCCGCATCAGCAACACCCCCGTATTCCGATTTCTCTTGGTAACCCAGTAGAATTACACCGCCTGCCGTAGTCATTTCTGTGGCACCGACAATTTTCCCGGTAACATCCGGAATTCGGAAATTCATTTCGTCTTTCATGATCCGTTTCTTTACAACGTGCATGAGGATAATTTGTTTACAGAATGTTTTACTCATATCGCTTATCCTTGTAATCTTCCGATCCAGCATATAGCGGCGAATTGAATGGTTCGTGGGCCCCCAGAACGTGATTTGTTCATAGCCGGGCTCTCGGCCTTCAAAAAGATTTTCCAGTTCTGCATGTTGAATCATAACCAGCAGGGAATCCCAGTTGTAGGAGCTGGTATGGAAGTATTCGAGCATGGAGTAGTCATGTTTCCCGTTGGAAATACCAGTATCTATGTAATTGCTTTTGGGGTCGCAATTAGTTAGAATGCCAATGGTGAATATGCTTAATAAAATATATTTCATAGTCTTCAATTTTTATTCCGGTGAATGTTAATAACGTGCTTGCCAATATTTGTTTTGGGTCATAAGTGAATTCTCGTTGAAAGCCGGGTAACCGACGGGCATGTATAGGGCCCCGTTATCCACGTCTTGTTGTGTCATTTGAGTGGCGTGGAATTTGGACAACTCTGTTTTCCAGTATCCGTTACGAACGATGTCATACCATCTTTTTCCTTCCCATAAAAGTTCTTTTTCCCGTTCCTTGAAAATGATATACCTTAGGTCATTTCCTTCCGCCGCGGCATTGTAATCATGACTCCGGTTCCCGTAGGCCCTTTCCCGGATACGGTTCAGGTCCTTTGCGGCGAGATCATTCTTGTTTATGCGAGTGTAACACTCAGCCCGGAGGAGAATGAGGTCTGCCAGGCGATAAATGATGTGGTCACAGGCGAAACACTCGAATTTACCTTGGCTCCATGAAGTTGTTCCCAGTTGTACTTTCCGGAATTTGTACGGGTAGGCATATCCCTCGGCCAGAGCGTGCCATTCAGCGTTTTTACGGATTGTGTCGAGGTCATAGAAATAGGCCAATCGACGTTTGTCTCCTTGGTATACCCCCTCGGCGATCATCCCTTCAAAGTGTCCCGGGTACATTTTATCCACGGTTGTTTCGAACATGCGAGCGTAGCAGTATTTGATGTCTCCCCGTCCGTCTTCCGGGCGAATTGGGAACGTGACGAATTCTTCCATTGGTGTCCAGGGATTACGGGTTGCCTCCACGTAATTGAATTTAATTTCAAAGATTCCTTCGTCACTTCCACCGGGTAGGACGTTGGTACATACTTCTTCGGGATCGCTAGCTAAGGTGTAATGGCAGGAGTCAATCACGAAGTTGGCGGCGTTGATGGCCTCCTGCCATAATTCCGGTTCGTTATTGATGGCTGCCTTCCATGCGCAA